>Ga0210095_1000024_pt1 | contig 68785 bp, 71 predicted proteins | sample China_Galinas_PW_FD_184861 | JGI IMG/M metagenome (GOLD analysis project Ga0210095, IMG submission 184861) | Wetland microbial communities from San Francisco Bay, California, USA, that impact long-term carbon sequestration - China_Galinas_PWA_D1... | ecosystem: Environmental > Aquatic > Marine >...
ATCCCGAAGTCGAGATCGTGTTCGTCACCGGCTACTCGGACGTGCCGATCGAAGAGCTGCAGCGCCGCGTCCCGCCGCCGATGAAGCTGCACTACTTCAGCAAGCCGCTGTCGTTCACGCAACTGGCGCAGGACGTGGCACACATGGTGCGCTCGCACTGACCGGAGTCGTAATGAAGGACAAGGACAAACCGGCAATGAACCGCATCCTCGCCGTGGACGACGATGCGGCGATCGTCGCGGAATACCTGCGCTGTCTGGGCGACGACTACGAACCCGACAGCGCAACGACGACCCTGTCCGAACTCGAGAAGGTGTTGTTCGGCGACGACACGGACGACAGCGGCGCCGCGCACTTCTCGGTCGAGACCCGCGGCCAGGGCGACGAGGCCGTCGCGGCAGTCGCCGAGGCGACCAGGGCGGGGCACCCCTTCGCTATCGTGTTCCTCGATATCCGCATGCCGCCCGGCATGAACGGTATCGAGGCCGCGAAGCAGATCCGTGCAATCGATCCCGACGTCAATATCGTCATCGTCACCGGATCGGTGAACGCCGAGGTGGACAATCTCGACGCGGAAGTACCGCCGGCGGACCGAATCTTCTTTTTCAAGAAGCCGTTCCACGCGGCGGAATGCCGCCAGCTCGCCGCGGCGCTGTGCGGCAAGTGGCACGCCGACATGGCGCTGCGCCGCGCCAACGAGCTGCTCGAGCAGCGCGTCGAGGAGCGCACCTCGGCGTTGCACAAGCTCGCGTACTACGATCCGGCGACGCGCCTGCCGAACCAGTTGCTGCTGCTCGACGAGCTGCAGATGCTGATCGATCACGCCGAAGACACGGACGGCGACACGGTCGCCGTCCTGCTCGACATCGACCGTTTCAGTTTCCTGAACGAGACGATGGGTTACGACGCCGGCACGGAATTGTTGCGTTCCATCGGCAATCGCCTGCAGCGCGCGCTGAGCGGAGACAGGAAGCGGCCCGGCGCGGTGATCGGGCGCTTCGGCGCGGACGAATTTGCCGTGCTCATGTCGGGCGTGGAGCCCGGGGACGGCGTCGGCATGCTGGCCGACCGCGTGAAGCGCATCGTCGAGGAGCCCTTCCTGATCAACGGCCGCGACCTGTTCCTGAAGGCCAGCATAGGCGTCGCCTGGCATCCGGTGCACGGGCGGGATTCGAAACTGATCTTTCGCTGTGCCGAAGCTGCCCTGCATCGCTCGATGCGAAACCCGGAGCACCCGATCACCTTCTACCACAACGAGATGCGCTATCACGCGCGCCACAAGTTCGACCTGGAGACGGAGTTCCGCGCGGCGATCGACGAGGGGCACATCCGCGCCTGGTACCAGCCACAGCAGGACACCGCGAGCGGCGACATCGCCGGCGTCGAGGCACTGGCACGCTGGGTGCGTCCGGACGGTTCGATCGTGATGCCCGACGACTTCGTGCCGCTCAGCGAGGAGATGGGCATTTCGGACGTTCTGTTCGAGACGATCATGAACGATGTCTGCAACAATCTTGCCGCGTGGCAGGCCGAGACCGACTGGAGCGTGCCCATCAGCGTCAACCTGTCGGCGCATCAGCTGCGCAATGACGATCTCGTCAGCCTCGTCAAACGCATCATGAAAAAGAATGCCGTAAAGCGCGACCTGCTCAACCTCGAACTCACCGAGACGGCGCTGCTCGAGGACCTGACGATCGCAAGACCGATCCTGAACGACCTGTCGGCGCTCGGCGTGGGCATACATATCGACGACTTCGGCACGGGGTATTCGTCGCTGAGCTACCTGGCGGAACTGCCGGTGAAGACCCTGAAGATCGACCGCGCATTCATCGCCAGGCTTGCCGAGTCGGCCGGCAACACGCGCGTGGTGCAGGCCATCATCGCGCTCGGCAAGGCCATGGACCTGGCCATCGTCGCCGAAGGCGTCGAGACGGCCGAACAATACGCCGCGGTACGCAAGCTGGGCTGTGATGCCGTGCAGGGCTACTTCATCGCGCGGCCGATGTCGGGCGAACGCTTCCGCGCCTGGTGCGACGGCCACGAGGACACGCAGAGCCTGAAGCACGGCGCGCTTGCTGTGAGTGGAAACTACCTACACGATTAGTGCGCCAGCGAAGTTCTCGCCCGATCGGATAGACGATATCCTGTAGCCGAGCAGTTACAGGAGTGCCCATGCGCGACATCCTCGTCCCCGTCGCCGATCGCCCCGAGTGCGCCCGGTCGCTGCAGACGGCCTTCGATCTGGGCCGCAAGCTGGGCGCCAGCGTCACCGGCTGCCATATGCGCCCGCACCGGTATTCGAAAGTCACGCTGTCCCCCGAGTTCGCCGACGCCGACTGGCGCAGGAAGAGTACCAAGGCGGCGCCCGCGGCGGCGCGCACGCTGTTCCGCGCAGTCGCGGAGAAAAACGGCTTCAAGGTCACGCGCCGCTCCAGCATCGCGCAGACGGCCGTCTGGCTGGAGAAAGTCGGCTCGCCCGAGCGGTTGATGGCGATCTTCGGCCCGGTCACGGACCTCATCGTCGTCTCGCGGCCGGGCAAGTCCGGCAACGTGGCCGACATGTTCCTGCGCGCGGCCCTGATCGAATCGGGCCGCCCGGTCCTCGTTTTGCCGCAGTCGAAGCACAAGCCGATCGGCCGCCGCATCTGCATCGCCTGGAACCAGAGCGCCGATGCCGCGCGCGCGGTGACGGCCGCGATGCCGCTGCTGTGCGAGGCCGAGGACGTCACGATCATCACCTGCGGCCCGGAGGACAAAGCGGGGCCGAAGGCGACCCACCTCGGCGCGTACCTGCGCAACTGGGGCGTCCACTCGACGCACAGGACCACGCGCGGCCGGGACGTGGAAGCCGAACTCGTCGCGGCCGCGAAGGAAGCGGGTGCCGACCTGCTGATCGGCGGTGCCTACAGCCGCAGCCGCTGGCGGGAGAAGATCTTCGGCGGTACGACCGAATACCTGGTCCGGACCGCGAAACTGCCGATCCTGTTATTGCATTGTTGAGGCAGGCGGGTCCGGTGAGCAAGAAAGAGGAGGAGAGCGATGCCCGGTAAATTTGAAGTGTATAAGGACAAGGCAGGAGAGTTCCGGTTCCGCCTCAAAGCGGCCAACGGTCAGAACATCCTGGGCAGCGAGGGATATTCATCGAAGTCCAGTTGTACGAACGGGATCGAGTCAGTCAGGAAGAACTCGCAGACACCCGATCGCTTCGTCTGCAAGGTGTCTTCGTCGGGAAAACACAGTTTCAGCCTCGTCGCGAGCAATGGCCAGGTCGTGGCCGTCAGCCAGTCCTACGACTCCGAAGCGTCCTGCAAGAACGGCATCAAGAGCGTCGCTACTAATGCGCCCGGCGCGAGCGTCGACGACACGACCTGATTTTGACAATAAGTCCGTGATCTCCACGTGCGCTGTGTCAACGCGGCGCACGCGGCTTCGTTGTAGTCACTGAATACGGCTTTTCAGGGATACAAGGGAGACCCATCATGGACGTACGAAAAGGAATTCTCGTTTGCGCGACGCTGCTCCTCGTGAGTGGCGCTGCCTGGGCGGGCGACACGGCCGACCGCGTCGCGGATCGTATCGACAACCGCGGTGACCGTATCGAGGAGCGTCTCGATGCGCGCGGCGATCGTATCGACAACCGTCTCGACGCACGCGGTGATCGTATCGACAACCGTCTCGACAAGCGTTCGGACCGTGCCGAGGCCGCCGGGCACGACAAGCGCGCCAGGCAGCTGGACAGGAAGGGCGATCGCATCGACAGGCGCCTGGACCGGCGGGGCGACCGCGCCGATCGTCGGCTGGATGCGCGCGGCAATCGCATCGACCGTCGGCACGACCGGCGCGCGGCGGTCGTACGGCACAGCCTGTAAGCGCCGTTACCTTCGCGCATACCAGAGGACGCCATCGGCGTCCTCTGTTTTTGTGAGCTCGCCGTCCGCGACAAGGTAGTTCAGGTGTGCCACGGCCTCACCGGTGGCCATGATCAGGTTCCGTTCGGTGACCTCGGACTTGAACAGCGCCGGGAAGACGTCGAGGGCGCGGCGCGGCCGCTCCGCACACAGCTCGATGACACCTGCCAGGCCCTCGGTGTGTTCGGCGATCAGTTCGTCGATACGCGCGTGCGCCCCGCGGAACGGCCTGCCGTGCGCGGGCAGCACGAGCACGTCGGCCGGCAGGTGCTCGCGCAGCCGCGCCAGCGAGTCGAGCCAGTCGCGCAGGGGATCCGCGTGAGGTTCGGTCGGGTACACGCTCACGTTGGACGAGATCGTCGGCAGCAGCTGGTCGCCGGAGATGAACAGCTTTCGCTGCGCATCGGACAAGCAGGCGTGCTCCGGCGAATGGCCGTTGCCGATCAGCACCTCCCAGCGCCGGCTACCCATCGCCAGCATGTCGCCGGCCTGCAGGCGCCGGTAGGATTCCGGCAGCGGCCCGACGTGACGGCCGAACAGGCCGAACATCTTCCGGTAACGTGACAGCGCCTCGACGGGGAAGCCCGCCCCCGTGTAGAAGCGCACGCCGGCGTCCGGTGCGTCGCGCCCGGTGTCCGCGACCAGGACGCGGCACAGCAGGTATTCCTCGCGGGTCATCCACAGCTCGACGTCGAGTTCGCTCGCCAGCCAGCCGGCGCAACCGACGTGATCGGGGTGCAGGTGCGTCACCACGACCCGCCGCACCGGTTTGTCCGCCAGCAGTCCGGCGAGCGTCTCCCGCCAGACCGTCTTGCTCGCGTCGCTGAAGATGCCGGTATCGACGATGGCCCAGCCGTCGTCGTCCTCGAGCAGCCACAGGTTGATGCTGCCGAACGGCGGCGGCAGCGGCATACGCAGCCAGTGGATGCCGTCCGCCACGGGCATCGTCGTGCCGGTGTCCGGCGTCTCGTCGAACGCGTAATCGAGACTCATTTCCCGATGATCGCACGGTCTCCGAGTTGTCCGCGAACCGTATCGAGCGCCTCGGCCTTGACCGGACCGAAACCGCGAATCTCGAGGAACAGCGCGGCGCGGCGGGAAACGTCTCCGATCGTCTCGGCCGAGAGGTCCCCGAGCGCCTCGTCGACGAACGCCTCGAAGCCGGCGATCAGGCGGCGCTCCATGCGGCGCTCCGCGGTGTAGCCGAACGGATCGAGGCGGGTGCCGCGCAGCCCCTTGAGCGCGGCCAGCAGCCGGAACACCGGCAGGATCCAGGCGCCGAACGCCGACTTGCGCGGCCTGCCGCGGGCGTCCGTGCCTCGCGCGAGCAGCGGCGGCGCGAGATGGAAGCGCAATTTCGCTTTCGGACCGAACTCGTCGCGCACCGAGTCGAGGAAAGCCTTGCCCGTGTGCAGACGCGCAACCTCGTACTCGTCCTTGTAAGAGAGCAGCCGGAAGTAGGCGCGTGCGACGGTATCGGCCAAGTCCTCGCCGCCGGGCAGCCCCTGCGCCGCGTCGCGCACGCGCGTGACGAGCGCGCGGTAGCGATCGGCGAGCGCGCGGTCCTGGTAACCGACGAGGAAGTCGGCACGCCGCTCGACGATCGCATCCAGCGATTCGGCCTCGCGCCGCGAATCGCCGCCATCGACGAGCGCGCCGAAACGCTCCGGACGAGCGATGGCCACGCGTCCCCAGGCGAAGGCCTGCTTGTTCGCATCGACTGCGACGGCGTTGAGTTCGATTGCGCGCATCAGCGCCGCGTGCGAGATCGGCACGAGGCCGCGTTGCCAGGCCGCGCCCAGCAGCAGCACGTTGGCGAAGATCGTGTCGCCGAGCAGTTTTGCGGCTGCGGCGTTCGCGTCCAGCGTGCCGAGGTTCGCGGCGCCGACGACGTCGCGGATCGCGGCCAGCCGGTCGGCTGCGCGCAGGTTCGCGTCGCGATGCCGCACGAAGTCGCCGGTGGGCATCTCCGCCGAGTTGACGAGGGCCTGCGTGTGACCGCGGCGCAGGGCCGCGGATGCCTTCGGCGAGCTGCTCACGACGAGGTCGCAGCCGAGCAATGCATCCGCCGAGCCGCGCTCGATGCGCACCTGGTTGAGGTCGTCAGGTGTCTCGGCGATGCGCAGGTAACTCACCACCTGGCCGAACTTCTGCGCGAAACCCATGAAGTCGAGCACGCTCGCGGCCTTGCCTTCGAGGTGCGCCGCCATCGTGACGAGCTGGCCGACCGTCACGACGCCGGTGCCGCCGACGCCCGTCACCAGCAGGTCGTAGCAGGCGTCGATCGCCGGCAGCGCTGGTTCCGGCAGCCCCGCGCTCAGCTCCGCGAGCCGGTCGGTCCTGTCGATGCGCCGGCGCCGGCGCGGCTCGCCGCCCTCGACGGTGACGAAACTCGGACAGAATCCGTTGAGACAGGAGAAGTCCTTGTTGCAGGCGTCCTGGTCGATCATGCGCTTGCGCCCGAACGGCGTCTCCTTCGGCACGACCGACAGGCAGTTCGACTCCACCGAGCAGTCGCCGCAGCCCTCGCAGACGAGCTCGTTGATCACGACATGGCGGTTCGGGTCCTCGAGCAATCCGCGCTTGCGGCGCCGGCGCTTCTCGGTGGCGCACATCTGCGCATAGATCAGTACCGTGACGCCCGGGATCACGCGCAGCTCGCGCTGCACGGCGTCGAGTTCGCGGCGGTCGCTGATCGTCGTGCCGGCCGGCAGGTCCCGCAACCGGAAACGATCCGGTTCGTCGCTGACCAGCGCGATGCGCGTCACGCCTTCGGCACGCACCGAGTGCGCCACGCCCTCGACCGTGAGCGGCCCGTCGACCGGCTGGCCGCCCGTCATCGCGACCGCGTCGTTGAACAGGATCTTGAACGTAATGTTGGCATTCGCCGCGACGGCCTGGCGGATCGCCATCGAGCCCGAATGATAGAAGGTGCCGTCGCCGAGGTTCTGGAATACGTGGCGATCGCCGTTGAACTTCGAGCGCGAGATCCAGTTGACGCCTTCGCCGCCCATCTGGATCAGGCCCTCGGTCTCGCGATCCATCCAGTTGGCCATGAAGTGGCAGCCGATGCCCGCCAGCGCCGTCGAGCCTTCGGGCAGGCGCGTCGAGGTGTTGTGCGGGCAGCCCGAACAGAACCAGGGCATCCGCGTCGCGCCTTCGATCCGGATCGGCGGCGCTGCGTCCGCGCTCAGCCGCGCCGCGCGCGCCGTGAGATCGAGGCCGGGGAATTGCGCGTCCAGGCGCCCGGCGACGATGCCGGCGAGCTGGATCGGTGCGAGTTCGCCGACCCAGGGCACGAGGCGCCGCTCCAGCTCGTCGTACTTGCCGACCATGCGTTCGGGCTTGTGGCCCGGGTAGTCGTAGAAGTATTCCTTGAACTGGCTTTCGATGATGCCGCGCTTCTCCTCGATCACGAGGACTTCGTCTTTGCCCCTGACGAACTCGAGCGCGCCGTCGTGCTCGAGCGGCCAGACCATGCCGACCTTGTAGACGTCGACGCCCAGGCGCTTCGCCTCGCGCGCGTCGATGCCGAGCAGACGCAGCGCCTCCATGAGATCGAGATGTCCCTTGCCGGTCGTGACGATGCCGTAACGCGCGTCGGGGACGTCGAAGATCTTGCGATCGATCGGGTTCGCGCCGGCGAAGGCCAGCGTCGCGGCTTTCTTCGCCTCGAGCCGCTCCTCGATCTGCGGGCCGGGGAAGTCCGGCCAGCGGTAGTGCAGGCCGCCGGATGGCACCTCGAAGTCCGGCGTGACGAACTGCGGCGCCGGCGGCAGCTCGAGTGACATCGCGGATTCGACGGTCTCGGAGATCGCCTTGAAGCCGACCCACATGCCGGAGAAGCGCGACAGAGCGAACCCGTACAGTCCGAACTCGAGGTACTCGGCGACATTGGCCGGGTTCAGGTGCGGCATGACGAAGGTCAGGAAGGCGACGTCGGACTGGTGCGGCATCGACGAGGACACGCAGCCGTGGTCGTCGCCGGCGACGACGAGCACGCCGCCGTGCGGCGAGCTGCCGTACGCGTTGCCGTGTTTCAGCGCATCGCCGGCACGGTCGACGCCGGGCCCCTTGCCATACCAGATGCCGAACACGCCCTCGACGGTCTTGTGCGGATCGGTCTCGACCTGCTGCGTGCCGAGGATCGCGGTCGCCGCCAGGTCTTCGTTGACCGCGGGCAGGAAGCGGATGTCGTTGTGGTCGAGGTAGGACTTCGCGCGCCAGAGTTCCTGGTCGTAGGCTCCGAGCGGCGAGCCGCGGTAGCCGGCGATGAAACCGGCGGTGTTCAGTCCGGCGGCGCGGTCGAGCGCGCGCTGCATCAGGGGGATGCGTACCAGCGCCTGGGTGCCGGTCAGGAACACGCGCCCGGACTCACGCCGGTAACGGTCGGTGAGCTCGTAATCGTCGAGCGGCGGGGCGGAGGAGAGTACGTGAGCGGGAGTCGCCATGGTCGGTCTTGAGCAGAGTCGGGGACCCTCCAGTCTGGCAGAATTTCGGCGCAAAGCGTTGCCATATTTGCCGGTTCTTGCGCAAAAAGCGGGAAAATATTTCTATTAATACGCTAAAAAGGGGATAAAATTGCAAAATGAGCGCCAGTGAGGCAAACGTGCTCGAGACCAGCGACCGCCGCATCCTCGCGGAGATCCAGCGCGACAGCCGCTTGACGATGCAGGAACTGGCCGACCGTGTCGGCATGTCGCCGTCGGCGGTCTGGCGCCGCATCCGCAGCCTGGAAGAAGACGGCGTGATCGACCGTTACGCCGTCATCGTCAATCCGCGCAAGGCCGGCTTCGAGCTGTCGGCGATCGTCCACGTCTCGCTGGCGCGGCACGAGGAGAGCAACGTCGACAATTTCGTGAACGAGATCAGCAAACACCCGGAAGTGCTCGAGTGCTTCGCGACCAGCGGCGAGGCCGACTTCCATCTGCGCGTCGTCGTCGAGGATATGGACGGCTACAATCGTTTCCTCGACGAATTCATGTTCCGCCTGCCGGGCGTGCAGCAGGTACGGTCCAACATCGTGTTGAAGGAAATCAAGACCGATACGGCTTTGCCGTTCGGGGAATCCTAGCCGGCTGAGCCTTTTTCAACAGCCTGCTAGGGCAGGAGCAAGGTGGAACCGGTTGTCTTGCGCGCCTCGAGATCGCGGTGAGCGTCTGCCGCGTCTTTCAGCGCGTAGCGCTGATCGACGCGGATGTCCGGCCACGCCCGTTGCAGAAAGGCGAACAGCTCCGCTGCGGCGCCGAGCAATTTCTCGCGGGTGTCGATGAACGGATCGATGATGGGTCGCGTGACGTACAGCGAGCCGCGGCGGGCGAGCTCGGACGGCGCGAAGGGTTCGACGGGACCCGACGCATTGCCGAAGCTCACCATCACGCCGTGCGGACGAAGACAATCGAGCGACGTCATGAAGGTGTCGCGGCCGACAGAATCGTAGACGACCGCGACGCCGGCACCGCCCGTCAAGTCGCGGACGCGTGCCGGAATATCTTCCGCGTCTGCGAGAATCACGTGATCGCAGCCGTTCGACTTCGCGAGATCGGCCTTGCTGTCGGTGCCGACGATGCCGATGACGGTCGCGCCGAGCCACTTCGCCCACTGCGTCGCGATCGAACCGACGCCGCCGGCGGCCGCGTAGAGCAGTATCGGGTCGCCGTTTGCGACGGGATAACTGCGCCTGAGCAGGTACCAGGAGGTCAGCCCCTTGAGGAATACCGCGGCGGCGGTCTCGTCGCTCATCCATTCGGGTATGGGCACGAGTTGTTCCGCCCCGAAGTTGCGGTACCCGGCGTAGGCGCCGGGGCTGCCGCCGGCATAGACCACGCGGTCGCCGGGCGCGAGATCGGTGACGTCGTAGCCGACGGCCTCGATGATGCCGGCCGCCTCCATACCCAGCGTCGCCGGTAGCGGGACGGGATACAGCCCGCTGCGGTGGTAGGTATCGATGAAGTTCACGCCGACCGCCGTATGCCGGATCAGCGCCTCACCGGCGCCGGGTTCGGGCAGCTCGACGGTTTCCCAGCGGAGCTTGTCCCTGTCGCCGAATTCATGGATGCGTATTGCGTGCGTCTTCATAGAATGTCGCTTCACCGCCGGGGAACCCTGTTGTAGCATCACGGGTCGTATCCGTGCCACCCAAACTTCCGGAGAACTGCGTCCCATGTCGAAACTCATCTCGCGAATTGCATTTGTCGTGACCGCGTGTGTCGTCACGTCCCTGGCCATGGCGGGCGATACTCCGCAGCATCAGCGCCACGAGTTGATGGAAGGCGTCGGCGACGCCGCCAAGCCGGTCGGCAAGATGCTCAAGGGCGAGAAGGAATTCGATGCGCAGGTCCTGATGAAGTCGCTGAATACGTTCCTCGATGCCTCGAACCGTCTCGGCGACCTGTTCCCGCCGGGCAGCGAGACGGGTGAGAAGACCCGGGCCGCTCCGGCGATCTGGGACGATCGGGAAGGCTTCAACGACGCGATCGCAATGTTGCACAAGGCGGCATCCGATGCGATCGCCGCGAATCCGGCTACGCTCGACGAGGCCAAGTCGGCGATGGGCCCGGTCTTCCACGCCTGCAAGAACTGCCACGACACGTATCGTCTCCCGGAAGACTGATCCGCGCCCGATGCGGCGACTCGTCCGGACCGTCGTTGCGCTGCTGGCGCTCGGGGTCGCCGCGGCCTGGTGGCTGACGCGACCGCTCACGATCGCAGCGGACGAACTGCCGGATCACACGCCGGATGCGGCAGCGGGCGAGCGCATCTTCTGGGCCGGCGGTTGCGCGTCCTGTCACGCGAGCCCGGTCGACGGCAAGCGCGCGACCGGCGAGGACTTGCTGCGGCTCGGCGGCGGCATGGAACTGGATACGCCGTTCGGCGTGTTCCGCGTGCCGAACATTTCGCCGGACCGCGCCGACGGCATCGGTACCTGGTCGATGCTCGACTTCGTCAACGCGGTGCAGCGCGGCGTGTCGCCGGACGGACGGCATCTGTACCCGGCGTTTCCGTATACGTCGTATGCAAAGATGGCAACGCGCGACGTGATGGATCTGCGTGCGTACCTCGACACGCTCCCGGCAGTGCAGGGCCGAGTCGAACCCAGTACATTGCACTTCCCGTGGTCGCTGCGGCGAGGCATCGGCCTGTGGAAACGACTGTACCTCGAGACGGAGCCGGTCGTGCATTTCGATACACCGAGTGACGCCGTCCTGCGCGGGCAGGTGCTCGTCGAAGGCGCCGGGCATTGCGGCGAATGTCACACGCCGCGGGATCGCTTCGGCGGCCTGATCCTCGATCGCTGGCTGTCTGGCGCGCCCAACCTGGAGGGGGAGGGGCGTGTGCCGAACATCACGCCGGGCGGCAAGGAAGTATCGCACTGGTCGGCGGCGGATATCGCCTATTACCTCGAGTCCGGCTTCACGCCGGACTTCGACACCGTCGGTGGATCGATGGTGGCGGTGCAGGAAGAGCTGGCGCACCTGGGCGACGAGGACCGGGCGGCGATTGCCGCCTATCTGAAGGCGATTCCCGCCGTCGATTGAACCGGTGTTGTCCGGCCGGAGAGAGTTATCCGCGGTGTCCCGGCGACGCGCGCGGACGAAGATCGTGAGCTACAGGCGAGAGATGCCGATCGCGGTGCTGCGCGTGATCTGGTCGTACAGTCTCTGGTCCTGCTGCCGACGTCGCTCGATATCGGCCTGCCGGCGACACACGTCGGAGGGCAGGATGGAACCGGTCTCGACGATCTTGTCGCAGACCACGCCCGGCTCGGTCAGGTTCAGGTGCGGCATCTCCTCCGGCTTCGTCTCGGGGGCGTTCGGTGCTTCGAGGACTTCGATAGTTCCGCCGCCGGTCGGCGCCGGACTTTCCGTCCGGTCGTTGTTGACGACCATCGCGTCGGCAACCGGTGCCGCTGCCTGTGCAGATTCGGACCGGACAGGCTCCGTGCCGGGCGTCGCGCACGCCGCTATAGCAAACAAGGTCGCACCTAACAACATTCGGATCATGGTTGGCCTCCTCACTGTGCAGCGGTTCGCTGCCCCGCCGTCGTAGCTCTTGGCCCAGTTGGACCCATTCTTACATTGAGTTCTGTCCGCCCAGGTCTACCCGAGATTAGATACCACAGAAAGACGGAAGTTCATCGCGGTGAGGAGTCGACAATGGCATTCGCATGCACTTGACTCGTGCGGACGGCAAGTGTAAAGTCGACTTTCCATTGGAAAGTCGGCTTTACATGAGTCGGAATATTCGAAACAACGTGAAGCAACTTCGGACGCAGCTTGGCTGGACCCAGGCACAGCTCGCGGCGGAAGTCGGTGTATCGCGCCAGAGCATCAATTCCATCGAGCGCAACCGGTATGTACCGAGCCTGCAGTTGGCACTCACGTTCGCCCGGGTATTCGACCGGCCGACCGACGACATTTTCGTGCTGGAGACGAAGCAATGAGTTTTCTGAGTCATTTTGTCGACGAGCGCTTCCTGGCGCATCGTCAACGCGCCACGAGCATTGGTGGCACCGCAGCCGTCGTGCTGGCGATGTGCCTGTTCGCCTGGCGACTGTATATCGATCACGTCTTGAACTGGGATCTCCTGGCCGTCGGCCTGACCGCAGTCGCCGTCAAGCTTGGGATCATGATCTGGTCCGGCTTGCAGGACTGATTGGAGGAGGGCGATAGCGATGAATATGCGCAAGCGGCTCAAGCAACCCGAGATGCAAATCCGGGCCGGCCTCCTCGCGCTGGGTTTCGCCAGCGTCTTCAAGTGGTTCGTGGAATCGCGCTTTGCCGATTCCAGCGACTGGACGGACGGGTTCTCGGGCTTTTTCTACGGGATCGCGATAGGACTCATGTTGCTGGGTGTCTGGCGGCAAGGCCGACGGGACCGCCGCGATTCGTAGTGCCTCCGGCGCAACTGACGCCATGTACATGGCATCGGATATACTGCAGTGCACATCTGTAAGGGGAAGCGAGTGTCTGCCCCCGAACCCCGGAGAAGTGCCAGTCGATCATGCACGAGGAATTTCAATCGTCGGCACGATCGCGCCGCACCCTGCTGAAGACAATCGGTGGCGTCGCTTTTCTCGGTGTCAGTGCCGGCGTGCTCCCGCTGTTCGGCACACCGAGCAAGAAGCAGACCCCGCGGAGTTGCCCGAGCACCGACCGGTCCGCTTCCCAGAAAGAGTTGATCGTTTCGAACTGGCAGTCCTATATCGATCCGATCGACAAGCCGGGGTCGACACTCGCCGAATTCGAGCGGCAGACCGGCATCACGGTCCATTACTCCGACGACGTGACCGATAACCAGGCCTTTTTCGCCAAAGTCGTCAATCAGCTGGGCAGCTGCCAATCGGTCAAACGGGATCTGTTCGTCCTGACCGACTGGGCGGTCTCCCGGATGATGAAACTGGGCTGGCTCCAGCAACTCGATCACGCCAACCTGGCCAACGTCGATGCAAACCTGCTGCCGCAGCTCAGGCGAATAGCGTTCGATCCGGGCCGGAAATATTCCGTGCCGTGGCAATCCGGCTTTACCGGGATCGCCTACAACGCGGCGCTCGTGCCCGAGGTCGGGTCGTTCCGGGACCTGCTGACGCGCGACGACCTGCGCGGGCGTATCACCCTGCTGACCGAGATGCGCGACACGATGGGCTTCATGCTCAGACTGGTCGGCGCCGATACGCTCGACTTCGATGAGCGTAGCTGGGCAGCCGCGATCGAGCTGATCGCGGATGCACGCAACCGTGGACAGATCAGGGCCTTCACCGGCAACGAGTACACGCGCGATCTGGCAGCCGGGAACATCGCCGCCTGTGCAGCATGGTCCGGCGACGTGATACAACTCCGGTTCGACAATCCGGACATCAGGTTCGTCGTGCCGGAGGAGGGGCTGTATATGTGGAGCGACAACGCGGTCGTTCCTAACCGGGCATCCCACAAGGCGAACGCAGAGCGCTGGATCAATTACTACTACGATCCCGAAGTGGCCGCCAGGACGGCTGCCTACGTCAATTACATTTGCCCGGTTGCGGGCGCGCGTGCGGCGATGGAGCGGATCGCGCCAGAACTGGTGGATAATCCGCTCATCTTCCCGTCCGACGACTTTCTCGACAAGGCATTCCAGTTCATGCCGCTGGAAGAGACCCAGGCGAAGCTCTACGAACGGGACTTCGCCGACGCCATCGGAGGCTGACGTTGACCACGAACACGACCGCTGCCGATCCCGAGCCGCAGCGCGACGCCAGCCGGGATCTGCGCCTGGAAGCCGTCACCAAACGCTTCGGCTCATTCACGGCCGTCCTGGATTTGAATCTCCGGGTGCGGCAGGGCGAGTTCTTTGCCCTGCTCGGTCCGTCCGGCTGCGGCAAGTCGACGACCCTGCGGATGATCGCCGGCCTCGAACAGCCGAGCTCGGGTCGCATCGTCATCGGCGGAGACGACGTCGCCGGAGTCAAGCCGTACAAGCGGCCGGTCAATACCGTGTTCCAGAGCTATGCCCTGTTTCCGCACCTGACGATCGCCGAGAACGTTGCCTTCGGATTGCGGCGCCGGGGAATCAGGGACTACGCTGCCCGGGTCGACGACATGCTCGCGCTGGTCGAGCTGACGAGCCAGGCGCACAAGAAACCGAGCCAGCTCTCCGGCGGCCAGCAGCAACGCGTCGCGCTCGCCCGGGCGCTGATCAACACGCCCGACGTGCTCCTGCTCGACGAACCGCTGGGCGCGCTCGACCTGAAACTGCGGCGCCAGATGCAGATCGAGCTCAAGCGGATCCAGACGGAAGTCGGCCTCACGTTCGTGCACGTGACCCACGATCAGGAGGAGGCCATGACCATGGCCGACACCATCGCCGTGATGAACAAGGGGGTTATCGAGCAGACGGGTACTCCCGAAGATCTTTACGAGAATCCCGCGACGACATTCGTTGCCAATTTCCTCGGCTACTCGAACCTGATTGCCGGTTCGGTGACGGGAAGCGACGGCTCGCAGATCGTGGTCGATATCGCCGGTACCCGTATTGCCGCCGACCGGTCGCGCGCCAAGTCGACGAGTGGGGCCGTCTGGGTCGGGGTTCGGCCCGAAAAAATCCACCTCACCGGGGCGTCGGAGGCCGCCGCGGAAGGCGTCAATACGCTGGCCGGTGGGGTCGTGTCCGACGTCAGCTTCGTCGGCGTCAGCACGCAATACCTGTTGCGGATGCCGTGGGGGCAGGAGTTGTCGGTGTTCGAGCAGAACTCCGGTGCACGCAAGCGTTTCGCACCCGGTTCGTCCGTAAACCTGCGCTGGAAAGCCTCGCACACTTTTCTGCTCGACCACGATCAGGACGCGCTGGCCGGCGTCGAGACCGAGGCGGACGGCCAGTGACGAGCGCATGCCACACCGTCGAGCCGGACGCGATATCGGGCGCGACGCACCGCCGCAGGATTCCGATCGCCTACTGGCTGCTGCTGCCCGGAATGGCATGGCTGCTCCTGTTTTTCGTCGTACCGTTCTATTCGCTGATCGCGACGAGTCTTTACGACCCGCAGGGCGGCGTGGACAGCGGCTACGAAATGACCTGGCATGTCGCAAACTACGCGCATGCGATCCGCGACTACGCCGGGCCCTTTGCGCGATCGCTCCTTTACGGCGGCGTTGCCACCGTATTGTGCCTGCTGCTGGGTTACCCGCTCGCGTACGCGATCGCGTTCAAGGCCGGCAAGTGGCGCAATCTCATGCTGGTCATGGTGATCGCGCCGTTTTTCACCAGCTTCCTGATCCGTACGCTGGCCTGGCAATTGATCCTCGCCGACCAGGGCGCGATCGTGGGCTTCTTGAAGTGGCTGCACATACTGAGCGCGGATGGCCGCTTGCTCGCGACGCCGGTTGCGGTGGTCGCCGGGCTGACCTACAACTTCCTTCCGTTCATGGTGCTGCCCTTGTATGCCGCGCTCGAGAAAATCGATCCCAGCCTGATCGAAGCGGCGGGCGATCTCTATGCCTCGCCCGTGCGAGGCTTCCTGAAGATCACGCTGCCATTGTCGAAAGCGGGCGTCGTCGCCGGGACCCTGCTCACTTTCATCCCGGCGGCCGGTGACTACATCAACGCACAGCTGCTGGGCAATACGCAGACCCGGATGCTGGGGAACGTCATCCAGGACCTGTTCGCCAACGTCGGCGACTACCCGGCGGCCGGTGCCCTGTCCATGTCGCTGATGTTCCTTATCGTCGGCATGGTCATGTACTACATACAAAAAGTCAGCACGGACGAACTCATATGAACGTGCTGAGAAAAATGCTTGACTGGATCGGCGACCGGATCGTGCTGATCACCGGCATCCTCGTGCTGGTCTACATGTTCATTCCGATATTCGTCGTGGTCGCCATGAGTTTCAATGTGCCGCCGAGCCGGAACGTCTACCAGTTCGGGACCTTCACCTGGCACAACTGGCTGCATGTCTGTGAGCCCTACGGCATGTGCGCGGCGCTGGCACGAAGCATGGAGATCGGCTTGCTGGCGACGCTCGTCGCCACGACTCTCGGCACCCTGATGGCCTTCGCGCTGGCACGGCACAGGTTCGTCGGCCGCACGGTCGTCAATCTGTTCGTGTTCCTGCCCATGACGTCGCCCGAGATCGTCATGGGCTCCTCGCTGCTCGCTTTGTTCGTCGCCGCCGGCCTCGGCGGGCAGCTCGGATTCTGGACGATCCTGATCGCCCATATCATGTTCTGCCTGTCATTCGTGGTGGTCACGGTCAAGGCCCGGCTGACCGGCATGGACTCGCACCTCGAAGAGGCCGCGAAGGACCTCTACGCCACCGAATGGCAGACGTTCTGGCGGATCACCTTCCCGCTGGTGTTCCCGGGCATCCTGGGCGCCGCGCTGCTGTCGTTCTCGTTGTCCTTCGACGACTTCATCATCACCAACCTCAACGCCGGCACCACGACGACGTTCCCGATGTTCGTCTGGAGCTCGGCGCAGAGAAGCATACCGATGCAGATCAACGTGGTCGGCACCGTGATGTTCGCGATCGCATTGCTCGTCGTGCTCGGCGGCGAACTGCATCGCCGGCGTACGAAACGCCAGCTCGCCAAATAGAGCGCGGGTATGCCTCGATGACCACAGGGCAACGACCCGGCAATCGCGGCTTGCCTGAAGGCGATGGCTGCGGTCGGCAGCCGGCGCAACCATTATTCGGCAAATTGCCGAGATTAATGAATTTCTCTTGCTAATACAGTGTGTTATCAATGGATTGTAGCCATTGAATGGATCGATACACGCTGGAGAAAGCCATGCAAGACGTCCCCCTGTGCCGCCTGTCGCACGACCGCCGCGAACAGCTTGCCGCCGAGATCGGCCGCCTGTCGAGCTACCTGTACGCCGCCGAGCACCGCCTGCTGACGCTGCTGCGGGAGTTCGATGCCGGCCGTGGTTGGGAAGGCCTCGGCTTCCCGAAGTTGACGCCCGTTTCGCGAGCGGTGCGCAGAGCTTCAGCCGCGATACAGCGAGTGCCCAACACGACGGCCGGCACCTGAGCTGCCCTTCGATTCGGCGAACGGCCAAGGAAAGCACTAAACTTCCAGGCTCCGGTAAATTGTTTTGCTCGATGTGGTACATCGACCAACTGAATCCGAAGAGCATTCTCGGCCATTCGCCAGACACGTCGGCGCCTGTGAATAACGAGGAAAAGCAAAAGAACTACGATTTGGCCAGGAAGCTGCTTGCCGAGCAGAATTTCGCCGCAGCCGTTATCGGAGGAGCCATAGTTGCACTCCTTGGCGCTGCCGCACTCGGCTTGACAGTTTCTAGTTGGCGTTCTACCTATGGGTTCGTGGCGGCAGGCGTTGGGCTCATTGTCGGAGTATCGGTCGGGTTCTTCGGGCGTGGGATAACGACGAAATTCGGAGTATTGGCCGCGCTTTATACGATTGCCAGCTGCGTTCTCGGCAACGTGGTCGGCGTCATTATGATGCTTTCGCGAGCGAATTCTACTTCGCCAATTGACATTCTCCTAAGTAATTCCCTGGCGTTGCTCGCAGAGCGGGCGATATCCAGCGTTTCCTTCATCTATTTTGTCTATTGGTTTGTGGCTATCTTTGGAGCGGTATTTCTCGCCAAGAGGCCGCTGTCTCGTTCCGAGAGATTGGCCGTCGGCCTGTTTGAATTGAGAGACTAGATCGCGACCGGGCTAGTCCACGGGCATCGACCCTGGCACTCGCCGCTTCTGCGCGTTCGAGCGGCTCGACTACCGGATCGCGTATTCGACTGCCTTTGCGGCATGGATCGCGGTGGTATCGAATAGCCTTACGTTCGTATCTCGTTGCTGCACCAGCATGCCGATTTCGGTGCAGCCGAGGATTACGCCTTCAGCTCCCTGTTCGGCGAACGTATCGATGATGCGCAGAAATTCGGATCGGGCCGTTGCCCGCACCTTGCCCAGGCAGAGTTCCTGGTAGATCGTCTCGTGGACGAATCTCCTGTGTTCCGCATCAGGAATCCGAACGTCGAGACCATATTTCTCGCTCAACCGGCCCCGGTAGAAATCCTGCTCCATCGTGAAGGCCGTTCCCAGCAAGCCGACCGCCGAAATACCTTCCTGCGCGATGGCCTGCGCCGTCGCATCCGCAATGTGAAGCAAGGGAATCTCGATAGCCTCTTCTATCTGCGGCGCAACCTTGTGCATGGTGTTGGAGCAGATGAGCAGGAAGTCGGCGCCGGCCGACTGGATGTTCTGTGCTGCCGCTGCAAGTATCGCCGCCGCCCCCTCCCAATCGCCCTCTTGTTGAAGCTTCTCAATGGGTTCGAAGTCGACGCTAAGCAGGGCAATTTTCGCCGAGTGCAGGCCGCCAAGGGCCCTCTTGACGCCCTCGTTGATCTCACGGTAGTAGCCAAGCGTACTTTCCCAGCTCATTCCGCCCAACAGTCCGACCGTCTTCATGCCAACTCCCCGGTTGCCCACGCCATACTACATCGAGCCCGGGCGAACCTGTCGTTTGCCCCGGCGTCCAGGCGCTTTTGGCCGGAAGCCGCGGCGCCGTACCGGACCGGCCCGTGGCCGTCGCCTGTGGGAGTGGACAACCGCTCGAATTTGCGGCATAGCAGCGTTTTCCGCCGCACTCTCGACAGGAGTACACCATGGCAACAATAAGAATCGTCCCGCTCATCCTGATGTTGTCTGCGATCTGCGCGCATGCCGACACCTCCACGCAAACCGCCGCAGAACCGTCGCCCGAGGCGCAGATAATCGCCCTGGATGACGCGTGGGTCGACGCGGAGGTGCACGGCGACAGGGAGGCTCTCGAGCGTACTCTCCATGAGGACTTCCTGGTTACCTACGCATCCGGTCGAACGGTTGATCGAACCACGTTTATCGACGGGATATTGAAGGCTCAGCTTGCCCCCTTTACCGTGATTCACAAGACCATTCGAGTGCACGGAGATACCGCGTTGATCATCGACGTCTCCGAAGATGGCAAGACAAAATTCACATGGATTGCCATAAAGCGCGATGGCCAATGGCGCGTGATCTCGGAAACGGCCTCCAGGGTCGAATCGCCCTGAATACCGCAGTTTGGCGGGCGCGATCGCAACGGACCATCTCCAATTCCCAATCTACGGAGTGACAAGCACGATGAGCACCAAGCCGGCAGGACCTGTAACGAAAGGCGTTACCGTGAAGCTACTCGAGACGATCGACCTCGGCCCGGAAATCGAGGGCCTGGCGGGGCGGGTCCTTCGAATGCGTTTGGTGACCATGGAGCCCGGAAGCGTGTTCGGCCCGATTCACGACCACAAGGACCGGCCCGGGGTCGTCTACATCCTGGAAGGGACGATCACCGATCATCGGGATGGAGTTGCGACGGACTACGGGCCGGGACTGGGCTGGCCCGAGGACAGGAACACCCTGCACTGGCTCGAAAACAGGGGAACGGTTCCCGCGGTCGAGATCTCGGTGGATATCGTCAGGCAGGCGTAGGCACGGGCGCGGGTATAATCGAGTCATGAAATACATGGCGTTGATCGATGTACCGGGCCTCGACGAGGGCGTGAGGTTCTACGGCCAGGCTTTCGGGTTCGTCGAGTCCGCACGACCTATGCAGGGCTATGCCGTAATCGAGTGTGATGGCTTGGAGATCGGGCTGCTGGAAAAGGCGGCGGGGACGCATCCGGCCGCGGGATCGAGGGACGTTCGTCGATACGAGCGACACTGGACGCCGGTGCATATCGACTTCTATGTAGACGATTTTGCGGCGACCCTGACAAATGTCGCAAACGCCGGCGGCAAATGCGAACAGCGATTCGAAGGCGGGAAGCACGCGCCCATCGCGTTCTGCAGCGACCCGTTCGGCAACGGCTTCTGCGTTATCGGAAAGAAGTCGGCTCCCGTCTGACTACTGGTTGGTGCTGCATATGGACATTCGATTGGCCGTAACCGTTTTCGGAACGGTGTTTCTTGCGGAACTCGGCGACAAGACCCAGCTGGCCACGCTGCTGTTCTCGGCGAAGTCGCCCGACAGCCTGTTCACCGTCTTCCTGGGCGCTTCGCTTGCGCTGGTCGCGACATCGGCACTCGGCGTCATGGCGGGAGGCGTCGTGGCCCAGTACGTCAACCCGAGGCTGTTGTCGTATGCGGCAGGATCCGGCTTCGTGGTGATCGGTATCTGGACGATATGGCAGGCGGCGGTCGGCAGCTGAGACGGTTTCGATGAACGTGATCGGCGTGGGCCTCGGCCGCACGGGCACCAATTCGCTCAAACTCGCACTCAATCGACTGGGGCTCGGGCCGTGCCACCACATGGACGAGGTGATACGGAAGATGCCGGAGCAGGTGCCGCTGTGGTTTGCCGCGGTGGACGGCCGGCCGGACTGGTCCGCGATCTACAGCGACTACCGGAGTGCCGTGGACTGGCCCACCGCCGGTTTCTTTCGCGAACTGGCAGACGCTTTCCCCTCCGCGCGGTTCGTCTTGACGCATCGCAATCCCGAGCGCTGGGCGGACAGTTTCAGGAACACGATCTACCGGCGGCTCGCGGAAAGGCACGAAAGGCCGCCCGAGGTGCGGGATTGCCTGGAGATGGCCAATGCCGTCATCGAGAAGACCGGGATCCCGGTCGAGCTCGACCGCCGCAGGCTGATAGAAGCATTCGTCGCCCACAGCGAGGCGGTCAGAGCCGTGATCCCCGCGGACCAGTTGCTCGAGTTCGAGGTCAGGGAAGGTTGGGAACCGCTCTGCGACTTCCTCGAGCTGCCGGTGCCCGACGACGCGTTCCCGCACACGAACAGCCGCGAGGAATTCTGGGCCCGCCGTTATTAATGCGGGTTCCGGTGTCTATTGCACCGACGCCCAGTGCGCGTCGGTCGCTACCATCGTCAGCACGTCGTACTGCGCCACGATCTCGTTTTCCCGGTTGGTGACCTCGGTGTCCCAGCGCACCTCGCCGTAACCCGTGTCGCCGCGCAGCGTCTTCTGCTTGCAGGTGAGGCGCACGCGCATCGACTCGCCGTGATTCAGCGGCTTGACGAAGCGCAGGTTGTCGATGCCATAGTTGGCGAGCACCGGGCCGAAATCGGGATCGACGAATAGTCCGGCGGCGAACGAGACGATGAGATAGCCGTGCGCGACGCGGCCCTCGAAGAACGGGTTCTTCGCCGCGGCCTCGGCGTCCATATGCGCGTAGAAGCGATCGCCGGCGAAGTCCGCGAAGTGCTCGATATCCTCGAGCGTCACCTCGCGCGGCTCACTCGTGAACGTGTCGCCGATCTCGAGCTGCTCGAAGGTCTTGCGGAACGGGTGTACGCCCGGGTCTTTCTCCTCGGCGCCGCGGATCCAGCGGTGGCCGATGGCGGTCAGCGTCTGCGGCGAGCCTTGCAGCGCCGTGCGCTGCATGTAATGCAGCACGCCGCGTACGCCGCCCATCTCCTCGCCGCCGCCGGCGCGGCCCGGGCCGCCGTGCACGAGGTGCGCGAGCGGCGAGCCGTGGCCCGTCGATTCCTTCGCGCAGTGGCGGTTCAACACCAGCATGCGGCCGTGGTAGGCGGCCGTGCCGAGCACGATCTCGCGCGCGAACGCGTCGTCGTTGGTGATCACCGAGGCGGCGAGGCTGCCGTTGCCGAGGCGGGCGAGTTCGATGGCCTCGTCGACGGACTCATATGGCAGCACGGTGCTGACCGGGCCGAAGGCCTCGACCGAGTGCACCGCCTTCGACGCCAGCGGCCGCTCGCAATACAGCAGCGTCGGCATGAAGAAGGAGCCCTTGCCGCTGTCGGCGTCGACGAGTTCGAACTCGTCGACGCCGCCGTAGACGATCTGTGCATCGGCTGCGAGGTCGCTGAGGCGGGCCCGCACTTCCTCGCGCTGGCCGTGGCTCGCGAGCGCGCCCATGTCGACCTCTCTCAAGGCCGGGTTGCCGACCCGGACCTCGCCCAGCGCCGAGGACAGGGCCCGCACCACGTCGGCCGCGAGGGCGGCCGGCGCGATGATGCGGCGGATCGCCGTGCACTTCTGGCCCGCCTTCGCGACCATCTCGTTGCGGATTTCTTTTATATAGAGATCGAATTCCGGTGTGCCGGGCGCGGCATCGGGTCCCAGCACGGACATGTTCAGCGAGTCGGTCTCGGCCGTGAACGCGACCGACTCGGCGACCACGCGCGGATGCTGCTGCAGCAGTTCGGCCGTCGACTTCGATCCGGTGAACGCGATGGTGTCCTGGCAGGTGAGGTGATCGAACAGATCGCCGACGCTGCCGCAAATCAGTTGCAGGCTGCCCTCCGGCAGGATCCCCGACTCGGCGATCCGCCGCACGAGCAGTTCGGCAAGGTAGGCCGTGCTCGAGGCCGGCTTGACGATGGCCGGGACGCCGGCGAGCAGGGCCGGCGCCAGCTTCTCGAGCATGCCCCAGCAGGGGAAGTTGAAGGCGTTGATGTGGATCGCGGCGCCGAGCTTCGGCGTGCAGATGTGCTGGCCCACGAACGTGCCGTTGCGCGAGATCGCCTCCGGCGGTCCGTCGAGGTACACGTGGTCGTTCGGCATCTCGCGCCGGCCCTTCGACGAGAACACGAACATCGTCGAGATGCCGCCGTCGATGTCCGGCCAGCTGTCGCGCCGGGTCGCGCCCGTGCGCGAGGAGAGTTCGTAGAGCTCGCCCTTGATGCCATCGAGGTGCTTCGCGAGTGCCTTGAGCATCTCGCCGCGTTCGTGGAACGTCATCCTGCGCAGCTTCGGCCCGCCGACCCGCCGCGCGTGATCGAGTATCCCGGCGAAGTCCAGGCCGGCGCTGGTGATCGCCGCGACCGGCGCACCGTCCACGGCCGAGGCCAGTACTGTTCCGTCGCCGTCCCCTTCGACCCAGCGGTCGAGGACGAGATTGCCCAGCTTTTTCATAGACACGAAAATGAGGTAGATTCCGGAAATTCCGTATCACAATAAACGCTGCGCGCCCGTGGGCGCAAGCCGGGAGGTAACCCAGAATCGAATCCGCCAGCCGCAAGCTGGTCGCCCGTTACCGGGCGAGACGCACGCTCCGGGCGGGCTCGCTGATCACCACCGTGTTCGGCGATTCGATCGCGCCGCGTGGCGGCAGCGTCTGGCTGGGCAGCCTGATCGAAGCCGTTGCGCCCTTCGGCATCAGCGAGCGCCTCGTACGCACGTCGGTGTACCGGCTGACGCAGGACGGCTGGCTGCAGTCGGCCCGCATCGGCCGCCGCAGCTACTACAGCCTGACGGACGAGGGCCGCGAGCGTTTCGAGGCGGCCACGCACAAGATCTACGGTCCGCCCGTGACCGAGTGGGGACATACCTGGCACGTGATCCTGCTGTCGGGACTCGACACGGCGACGCGCGAGCTCGTGCGCAAGGAACTCGGCTGGCTCGGCTTCGGAACGTTGTCGCCGAGCGTGCTCGCGCATCCGGTGCCGAACCGGGCCGATCTCGACACGACCCTCGGCCGACTCGGCGTCGCCGACGCGGTCGTGGTGCTGTCCGCGCGCACGATACGCAATGAGGCGGCGATGCGCTCGCTCGTGCAGGCGAGCTGGAATCTCGGCGACATCGACCGCCGCTACGCGGAGTTCGTCGCGCGCTTCCGGCCGCTCATCGCCGCGCGCGGCAAGTCGACGCGGATCTCGGCACAGACGGCGTTCGCCGTGCGCACCTTACTGATCCAGGAATATCGCAAGGTGCTGTTGCGCGATCCGCAGCTGCCGGCGGAATTGCTGCCGGCCGACTGGCACGGCGCCGCCGCGTACCAGTTATGCCGCAACCTGTACCGGGCGGTGTACGGACCGGCCGACGAGCACCTGTCCGACATCATGGAAACTGCCGAGGGGCCGTTACCGCCGCCGGCGGCGAGCTATTTCGCGCGCTTCGGCGGGCTATAGAGGCATTGTCATTGCGAGCCCGGAGGGCGAAGCAATCCAGCAAGCAATCGGGAGAAGTCGTGAACGAATGGGACAAGGCCCAGGCTCGGGCCGCAGACATGTACTCGAACGACGCCGCATCGCAGGCACTCGGCATCGAGATCGAGGTCGTCGCGGCCGGTTCGGTCGTCGCCACGATGCGCGTCCGCGACGACATGGTGAACGGCTTCGGCATCTGCCACGGCGGGCTGGTGTTCGCGCTCGCCGACACGGCCTTCGCGTTCGCCTGCAACGCGTACGACGAGACCTGCGTCGCCGCTGCCGGAAGCATCGACTTCCTGGTGCCGGTAAAAGTCGGCGAAATGCTGCGTGCCGAGGCGCGCGAGGATCGGCTGGAAGGCCGCAACGGGTTTTATACCGTCGAGGTGTGCAACGGGGACGGGGCCCTGGTGGCGCTGTTCCGGGGTCGCAGTAAAGCGATACAGAATTCCTTGAAAGATCAAAAATAATGTGACAGATTGGGGCAGGTATTTGTAGGAGCGGCTTCAGCCGCGATCCCTCATCGATCGCGGCTGAAGCCGCTCCTACGGAGGCATTCGGAGTAATTCGGCATGTACACACAGGGCCTCGACCAGAAGGACGGCAAGCACGACGACGCCGAGTCGCCGCAGCGGCTCGCGGCGTTCCAGGCGCGCGTCGATGCCGAGGAGAAGATCGAGGCCAAGGACTGGATGCCGGAGGCCTACCGGCGCACGCTGGTCCGCCAGATCTCGCAGCACGCGCATTCCGAGATCATCGGCATGCAACCCGAGGGCAACTGGCTGACGCGGGCGCCGACCCTCAAGCGCAAGGCGATCCTGCTCGCCAAGGTCCAGGACGAGGCAGGTCACGGCCTGTACCTGTACGGTGCGGCCGAGACACTCGGCGTCTCGCGCGAGCAGATGGTCGGCGATCTCCTGTCCGGCAAGGCCAAGTACTCCAGCATCTTCAACTACCCGACGCTCAGCTGGGCCGACATCGGCGCGATCGGCTGGCTGGTCGACGGCGCCGCGATCATGAACCAGATCCCGCTGTGCCGCTGCTCCTACGGTCCGTATTCGCGGGCGATGATCCGGGTCTGCAAGGAAGAGAGTTTCCACCAGCGGCAGGGCTTCGACATTCTCGTCGCGCTCTGCCGCGGCACCGAGGCGCAGAAGGCGATGGCACAGGACGCGCTCGACCGCTGGTGGTGGCCGTCGCTGATGATGTTCGGGCCCCCGGACGCCGAATCGAAACACTCGGCACAGTCGATGGCCTGGAAGATCAAGCGCTTCTCGAACGACGAGCTCCGGCAGAAGTTCATCGACGTCACCGTGCCGCAAGCCGAATTCCTGGGGCTGAAGGTGCCGGACGACGAACTCGAGTACGACGCCGGCAGTGGACATTACCGACACGGCGAGATCGACTGGGACGAGTTCATGGCCGTGCTGGCCGGCAACGGTCCCTGCAACCGCGAGCGCATGGCGAAGCGCCGCAAGGCACACGACGACGGCGCCTGGGTGCGCGAGGCCGCGCAGGCCTATGCGCGCAAGAACGCGGCGCGGGCCGCGTGATTTGAATCCGCAGGAGCGGCTTTAAGGCGCGACGGCGCAGAGGAGAAACTGTAGGAGCGGCTTCAGCCGCGATCAATAAAGGAATCGCGGCTGAAGCCGCTCCTACGGCCGCTCCTACAGATGCTATTGACGGAGTCACGAGGATGAACAACACGGAATGGCCGCTCTACGAGGTCTTCATCCGCAGCAAGGCGGGCCTCAGCCACCGTCACGCCGGCAGCCTGCACGCCGCGGACGACCGCATGGCGCTGGACGCGGCGCGCGACACCTATACGCGGCGCTCCGAAGGCGTCAGCATCTGGGTCGTGCGCTCGAGCAGCATCGTCGCGTCGGACCCGGCGGAGAACGCCGCCTTCTTCGAACCGGCCGAGGACAAGGTCTACCGGCATCCGACCTTCTACGAGATCCCGGACGGCGTGGAGAACCTGTGAACCGCGACGAGGCACTGCTGGCGTATGTATCCCGGCTCGGCGACAACGCGCTGGTCATCGGCCAGCGCATGATCGAACTCGTCGCCGCCTGCCCGGAACTCGAGGAAGAACTCGCCAACGCGAACTGCGCGCTGGATTATATTGGCCAGGCGCGCATGTTCTACAGCTATGCAGCCGAGCTGGAAGGGGCCGGTCGCGACGAGGACGACTTCGCGTTCCTGCGCGCCGAGCACGAGTTCCGAAACGTATTGCTGCTCGAACAGCCGAACGGCCACTTCGGCGATTCGATCGCCCGGCTCGTGCTGTACGAGGTGTTCTACCGCATGTTGCTCGAGGCGCTCGCGCAGTGCAGTGACGAGCGCCTCGCGGCGATCGCGGCGCGCGCGGCGAAGGAGGTCCGCTACCACCTGCGACACAATGCCGAGTGGCTGCTGCGCCTGGGCGGCGGCACGGACGAGAGTCATCGCCGCGTGCAGGACTCGGTCGACAAGCTGTGGCGATTCACCGGCGAGCTGTTCGCCGAAGACGAGGTCGACCGCGCGGTCGCGGCCGAATTCGGCGCCCCCGACCTCACGACGCTCGCGGCCCGCTGGAAGCAGGAGCTGGGGGCGCTGCTCGGGCAGGCGACGCTCACGATGCCGAAGGACCAGGGCATGGTGGCGGGCGGCAAGGCCGGCCGGCACACGGAACATTTCGGCTACCTGCTCGCCGAGATGCAGTTCCTCCAGCGCAGCTTCCCGGGAGCGCAATGGTGACGGCAACTCCGACGCGAGACGAGGTCTGGGGCTGGCTCGGCGAGGTCGCCGACCCCGAGCTGCCGGCGCTGTCGATCGTCGATCTCGGCATCGTCCGCGAGGTGAAGATCGGCCCCGGCGTGACCGTGGCGCTGTCGCCGACCTACTCGGGATGCCCGGCCACCGAGGTGATCGAGCACGACGTGATCGAGGCGCTCGAGCGGCACGGCGTGGCGAAGGTGGCGATCGAACGCAGGTTATCGCCGCCGTGGACCAGCGACTGGATCTCGGCACAAGGCCGCGAGAAACTCCGCCGCCACGGCATCGCGCCCCCGGAGCGCAGCGTCGCCTGTCCGCGCTGCGGCTCCGTGAATGCCGTGCGCGTCAGCGAATTCGGATCGACCGCGTGCAAGGCGTCGTACCGCTGCGGCGACTGTTCCGAGCCGTTCGAATATTTCAAATGTATTTAGCTTTTTGATGAAGCAATTCCATCCGCTCACCGTCGCCGGCATCGAACGCGAGACCGCGGACTCGGTGCGGATCGCGCTCAGCGTCCCGGAAGAATTCGCCGCCGACTACACGTTCCGCCCGGGCCAGCACCTGCCGCTCCGGATCAGCGTCGACGGCAAGGCGTATCGACGCACCTACAGCATCTGTTCGGCCCGGGACGAGCGGCCGCTGCAGATCGGCGTGCGCATCCGGTCCGGGGGCCACTTCTCCGATTTCGTGTCCGGCGATCTGGCGATCGGCGATACGCTGGAGGCCATGCCGCCGTTCGGCGGTTTCCACCTGGATCCGGACCCTGCCAACGTCAGGGACTATGTCGCTTTCGTCGCCGGCAGCGGCATTACGCCGGTCCTGTCCATGGTGAAGTCGGTGCTGCCGATCGAGGAGCAAAGTCGCTTCGCCGTGTTCTACGGCAACCGCAGGAAATCGACGGCGATGTTCATCGAAGACCTGTACGCCCTCAAGAACCGCTTTCCGGACCGCCTGCAGCTGCACTTCGTGTTCAGCCGGGAGGAACCGGAATTCCCGATCGCCGCCGGCCGTCTGGACGGCGCCAGGGTGCGGGAGCTGCACGAGCACCTGTGCGGCGGCCTGGACCCGGCCGGCTACTTCGTCTGCGGCCCCGACACCATGATCGGCGACGTCACGGCCGCATTGCTGGAGCTGGGCGTGGACGAGGCGATCATCCAGTCCGAGCGCTTCGGCGCGCCGCGGGCCGGGGCCGCTCCGGCGCCGGCCTTCGTCCCCGCGAAGGGGGCACACGCGACCGTCACGGTCGTCATGGACGGTCACCGTACTTCGTTCGAGATGGCGCGCGACGACACCAATATCGTCGACGCCGCGGCCCGCCAAGGCATCGAACTGCCGTACTCCTGCAAGGGCGGCGTCTGTGCAACCTGCCGCTGCCACGTGGCCGAAGGCGAGGTCGCGATGGCGACGAACTACGCCCTCGAGCCCTGGGAGGTCGAGGCCGGTTTCGTGCTGGCCTGCCAGGCGCGGCCCGTCGGTACGGCCGTAACTCTCGATTACGACAGGACCTAGAGGCGTCCCGTTGGCGCGCATTCGAAAGCCCCGGCGGCCCCCTCCCGGTAACATCGCATGAGCGTCTCTGCGCTGGCGATTTCATGACCAATACCGACGACAACGCTGCCCTCGACGCCACGGGCCGGCCGGCTTCGTTCGACTACGAGAAGCTGCTCGAATGCGCGCGCAGCGAGATGTTCGGCCCGGAAAACGGCCGGCTCCCGCTGCCGCCCCTGCTGATGTTCGACCGCATCAATCACATCTCGACCGAAGGCGGCAAATACGGCAAGGGCCTCATCGAGGCCGAACTCGATATCCGGCCCGACCTGTGGTTCTTCGACTGCCATTTCCAGGGCGATCCGGTCATGCCCGGCTGCCTGGGGCTCGATGCCATGTGGCAGCTCGTCGGATTCTTCCTGGTCTGGCTGCGCTTGCCCGGCAAGGGCAGGGCGCTCGGTGCCGGCAAGGTCAAGTTCACGGGCCAGGTGTTGCCGAAGGCCAGGCTGGTGACCTACCGGATCGACATCAAGCGCGTCATCACGCGCAAGCTGAACATGGCGATCGCAGACGGTTCGATGGCCGTCGACGGCCGCGAGATCTATACGGCGGAGGATCTTCGCGTCGGCTTGTTCAAATCCACCGACGATTTTTGAGGAGACGCGATGCGGCGCGTTGTCGTAACCGGTCTGGGTGCGGTCTCCTGCCTCGGTAATACCCGCGAGGAGATCATCGATTCATTGCGCAACGGTCGTTCCGGGATCGTCGCTAACGAGAAATTCAGGGAGATGGGCCTCCGGAGCCAGGTCTCCGGCTCCTGCCACATCGACCTCACCGAGCACATCGACCGCAAGGTGCGGCGCTTCATGGGCGACGCAGCAGCGTACGCGTACATCGCGATGCAGCAGGCGATCGAAGACGCGGGACTCGACGAGCGGGACGTATCCAACCCGCGCACGGGCCTGATCGCGGGATCGGGCGGCGCCTCCAGCTCCAACATCGTGATAAGCGCCGACACGGCCCGGGAGCGCGGCGTGCGCAAGATCGGTCCGTACATGGTGACCAAGACGATGAGCAGCACCGTGTCCGCCTGTCTCGCCACGCCGTTCAGAATCAAGGGCATCAACTACTCGATCACGTCGGCGTGTGCGACGAGTGCGCATTGCATCGGAGCCGGTGCCGAACAGATCCAGTGGGGCAAGCAGGACATCATCTTCGCCGGCGGCGGCGAAGAAGAGGACTGGACGCTGACGGCCCTGTTCGACGCGATGGGTGCCCTGTCGTCGAAGTTCAACGAGTCGCCGGCACTCGCGTCGCGGCCCTACGACATCAACCGGGACGGTTTCGTCAGCGCATCCGGCGGCGGCATGGTCGTGCTCGAGGAATTCGAGCATGCTCGCGCCCGTGGCGCGAAGATCTACGCCGAGCTGGTCGGCTACGGCGCGACGTCCGACGGCCAGGACATGGTCGCGCCGTCGGGCGAGGGTGCGCGGCGCTGCATGCAGCTGGCGCGCTCGACAGTCGATGGCACGATCGACTACGTCAACACGCACGGCACGAGCACGCCGGCCGGAGACATCACCGAAGTCGAGGCGATGCGCGCCATCTTCGGCGAGGCGATGCCGAGATACGGCTCGTCGAAGTCGATGTGCGGCCATTCGCTGGGCGCGACGGGCGTACACGAGGCGATCCATTGCCTGCTGATGCTCGACAACGACTTCATCGCGCCGTCGATCAACGTGATCGATGCCGACCCCGGTGTCGCCGGCACGCCGCTGGTCACCGAGCGTATCGACAACGCCGGCATCCGCACGGCCATGTCGAACAGCTTCGGCTTCGGCGGCACGAACGCGACGCTCGTGTTCGGCAAGCTCTGAGCGGCCGCAACCCGTGAGCCTCGAGACCCTCAGCGAGACGCGCTGCTTCGGCGGCACGATGGGCTTCTATCGGCACGCCTCGCGAGTCAATCATTGCGATATGCGCTTCGGCGTGTACGTGCCGCCGCAAGCGGCGGACGGCAAGGTGCCGGTCGTCACCTTCCTGTCCGGGCTGACCTGCACCGAAGAGAATTTCATGATCAAGAGCGGCGCGCAGCGTTATGCGGCCGAGCTGGGCATCATGCTCGTTTCCCCGGACACGAGTCCGCGCGGCGACGACGTGCCCGACGATCCGGAGGGTGCCTACGATTTCGGGCTTGCGGCCGGCTTTTACCTGAACGCCACGCAGGAACCCTGGTCGCGCCACTATCACATGTACGACTACGTGATGCGCGAACTGTGGCCCGCCGTGTTCGATGCGTTCCCCGGCGATGCGGATCGTCACGGCCTCACGGGTCACTCGATGGGCGGCCACGGTGCGCTGACGATCGGCCTGAAGCACCCCGAGGTATTCCGCTCGCTGTCGGCCTTCGCCCCGATCGTGACGACGCTCGGCAGCCCCTGGGGCAGGAAGGCGCTCGGGCATTACCTCGGCACCGATACGGCGACATGGCACGAGTACGATGCCTGCGAGGTGGCACGCAGCATCGCGGATGGCGCGTCGCACAACCCGATCCTCGTCGATCAGGGGCTGGCCGATCCGTTCCTCGAGGAACAGCTGAAGCCGTACCTGTTCGAGCACGCCTGTGCGGAGAGCGGCCTGCCGCTGATATTGCGTCGGCACGAAGGCTACGACCACGGCTACTACTTCATCTCGACGTTCATCGAGGATCATCTGAAGCACCATGCCGCGATACTTGGCGCCTGATCCCGGATTCGCGCGAGTCGCTACCGCGCTTCTGGCAATTTTCCTCTGTGCCGCCGCGAGCCTCACGCCCGATCCGTCGATACAGTGTTCCGATTGCCGAGACTGGAACGAACCACAGGCGCCGTTCCGGATCTTCGGCAATACGTGGTACGTCGGGACCGCCGGACTCTCGTCGATCCTGATCGACACCGGCTCGGGCCTGATCCTGCTCGATGGCGGCCTGCCGCAATCGGCGCCGCTGATCGACGCCAATCTGCGCGGTCTCGGGTTCTCGATCGACGAGGTCCGCTACGTCGCACTGTCCCATGCGCACTTCGACCACGCCGGCGGTATCGCCGCTCTGCAGCGCGCCAGCGGCGCCCGCGTGCTCAGCAGCACTGCCGGCGCCGAAGCGCTACGTCGCGGCGCGCTTCTGCCCACCGATCCGCAATTCGGCTTCGGTCCGGAGCGCACCGACTTCCCCGCCGTCGCCAATGTGACGGCCATAGAGGACGGCGAGACGATATTGCTCGGCGATGTGACGCTGCGCGGCATCCATACCCCCGGACATACGCCGGGCGGCATGAGCTGGACCTGGCGCAGCTGCGAGGGCGGGCGCTGTCTGGACATGGTCTATGCCGACAGCCTGAGCCCGGTGTCTGCGCCGGGCTTCCGATTCTCGGGCGGCGCGGCGAAGGCGATACGTACAAGCGCCGATAGAATCGCGGGACTCGATTGCGACATCATGCTGGCACCGCATCCGTTCCTGTTCGATTTGCAGGCGAGGGCGGAACGCGGCGAAGAGGCATTCATCGATGACCAGGCCTGCAGGCGCTACGCCGAGGACAGTCTCGCCCGGCTCGAGAGGCGCCTGCGGACGGAATAGGGGGATCCCGGCGATGGCCGATCTCTCGAAGCTGCGCGAACGCATGGTCGACAGGCAGATTGCCGCGCGCGGCGTGCGCGACGAGAAAGTGCTGGCCGCGATGCGCAAGGTGCCGCGCGAGCGCTTCCTGCCGTCGCCGCGCGGCGAGGCCGCCTACGAAGACACGCCCTTGCCGATCGGCGCGGGGCAGACGATCTCGCAGCCCTACGTCGTCGCCTACATGATCGAATGCCTCGGCCTGGCCGGCGGCGAGAAGGTGCTCGAGATCGGCACGGGCTCGGGTTATGCGGCGGCCGTGCTCGCCGAAATCGCCGGCGAGGTCTACACGATCGAACGCATCCCGGGCCTAGCGGAGGCCGCAGCGGCCAGCCTCGAGGGGCTCGGCTACGACAACGTGCACGTGCGCTGTGGCGACGGCACACTCGGCTGGCAGGATGAGGCGCCGTTCGCCGGCATCGTGGTCACGGCGGGCGGGCCCGAAGTACCGGAGGCGCTGGCGAATCAGTTGACCGTCGGCGGCCGCCTCGTCATCCCGGTCGGTGCGAGCAAGGGGTACCAGCGGCTGGTTTGCGTGACACGCGTAGCGGAGACCGGTTTCGAGACCGAGGACCTGATCGGCGTGCGCTTCGTGCCCCTGGTCGGCGACGAGGGATGGCAGGATTGAGGTTCAGTCGCCCGAGACGAAAGCCTGCAACGCCGACATGGCATGGCTCTGGTTGTCCCAGGGCTCGTAACTACCGGGCGGGCTGCCCGCGCTCAGGCGAATGTCGCGGGCCTCGCTGATCAGCCGGATCTGGTCCAGCGTCACCCGGTAATAGGCATCGGCCGCGGTTGCCACGGGCTTGGGGTAGGGGGATTCGGAGGCCCCGATGACCGACGGCGTCCAGCCTTCGATATCGAGTCGCAGCGGCTCGCCGTCCGCGAACAGTACGACCGACTCGAAGCCGTCGCGCTGCGCGGTGGGATCCATGTCCCCGATCGCGCTCCAGATGCCCAGCCACAGGTAGTAGCGGTAGTCGCCCATGCGATTGACGCGCAACGGGCCGACGTAGACGAAGTCGCGTGCATGCGCGGCGTAGCCGGAGTTGTCCCGGTACAGGATCAGCGGTACGCCGGAGCGGGTCAGGGTGACGGCAGTCTCGGGATCGAGGCTGTCGATGACGAGCTTGCCACTCGAGCCGCAGGCGCAGATCAGCAGGACGGCGGCGAGCAACGTGGATGCCACTCGCATCAGAAGAACCATTGATAGCCGGCGCTCACGTAATACGATTCACGATTCAGATCGGGTACGCCGGTAAGTTGCCTTGTCGAGAATTCCTTTCCTGCCTGCAATTCGAATCTCAACGTCCTGCCGGGACGATACTCCAGCCGGAGGCCGGGTGTATAGGACCACTGCGTGCTGGTATCGGTCGTAATCTCGCGATAGTCGATCCTGAGCCGTGGGCTGATGCGCCATGCCCGGCCGACGCTGAACCGGCTGTCGAGATTCAGCGTGTAGATATCGGAAGTGCCGGATTGTGAATAACGCATGCTGATGATACTGACGTCGCGTTCGCTGAAGATACTACTCGCGACGAGGTCGAGCGAATAGTAGCTGTAGTCGAACTGCGGGTTCGCCGGTACCCCGGCGGAGGCTTCGGTGGCGTCGGCGCTGGACCGGGTCGCATTCAGGCCCAGCTGCAGCTTCGGCGTCAGCGCCTTCGAGAGTCCGAGGGTCGTCGTGGTCGTCAATGCCGACCGGTCCAGGGCCAGTTGCCGCAGCGTGTCCTCGTCGAACAGGACTTTCATCTGCGAGAAGTCTTCGACGAACTGACCGATCATCGAGTTGCCGAGGCTCAGATAGGGGCTCCGCCGCCGATCGAGGACGCCGCTGATCGTCAGCTTCGACGGCAGGCGCCAGCTGCCCTGCAGGAATGCGGAGGTGATCTCGGAGAATGCCGTGTCGTAGTCGATCATCCCCCACAGGCTCTTCGTCTCGCCGAAATAGCGCAGTTCGCCGCCGATGGACTGCCGGTCGGTCAGGCCGTCGATCGTCTGCTGCAGTACATAGACGCCGAGGTCCAGGTTGTCGCCGATCGGTCCGAAGGTCGAGCTGAGGCCGACGAAGCTGCGCTGATTGTCGACACCGACGGCCGTCGAAAAGACCGGTTTACCCGCTACGGCGTCGATACGCACCTTGTCCGTGACGCCGTAGCTCAGATCCAGGCCGTCGAAGCGGCCCAGCACGCCCCCGGAATTGCGCGTCTGGCGGCCCAACCGTCCTCGCAGGCGCGTCCTGGCATCGGCCAGATCGACGTAGGCATACGACAGCCGGACGTTGCCGGAATCGCTGGTCGGTCGATCCAGCATGTCGTAGTTGTGTCCGCCCGTGAGTCGGGCCGAGAAATCGAATCGTTCACCGCGGCGGCGGACGTCGAGGCTGACGTCGGAGTACACCGAGGACTGGCTGACGACCTGGTCCTGGTCACCGAGCTGATTGACGTCGCGCCGGTAGAACTGGGAGACGAAGGTACGCACGTTCCAGGGCGACGCTGCCGCGCGTTGCCCTTGTGCCGCGTTGCCCGTGGTGGTGGCTACCCCAGTTTCGCTGCGGCCGACGGCCAGCAGTGCCGCGAGGCGTTGCTGCACTCTCTGGGCGCCTTCCCCGTCCGGGTAGCGCGACAGGTAGCGCTCGTATTCCGCCTTGGCGTGCGCGAGCTGACCGTTGCGTTCCCGCGCGACGCCGAGGTATTCCTGGGCCTCCTGCTGGTAGTCGTTGGGGGGCAACTGCAGGACCTTGGTATAGATCTGTACGGCATGCGACAGGTCGCCCCCGATCATCGATCGGCGTGCGTCCGCCATGAGCTCGCTGACTTCCTTGTCTGCCGTCGCGGCGGCCGCAGCGCCGGCTGCGCCTTCGGCGGCCGTCTCGACCGGCATCGGCGCCGGCAGCTCCTCCTGCGGCGACGCGTCGGCACGGTCGATCCAGGCACTCGGATACTGGCTGCGCGCCTGCCGGAGTGCCCGCGCGGCGTCGTCTGCCGTATCGAAGTAGCCGACCCGCAGCCGATGCCAGAGCTTGCCGTCGATCGTGGCGTCGGTGATGAAGACCCTGGTCTTGCCCGGCAGGTCCAGCTTCGGCATGTCCGCGGTCGCAAAGGGCTGCTGCGAGGACTCCAGGTTGATGACGTAGCGAGTCGCGGCCGCCTCCGGGGTGCGGACGAGCCGGGCGGCGGACCCGGGCGCGGTCGGCGCTGCCGGGGCCGCAGCGGCGGCCGGATCCAGCGAGACCTGGATGAGGATCGTATTGTCGTTCTGCGCGCGCACCGCATCGAAGCGGACGTCCTGGCTGAAATCGAGGCGCAGGATCTGCCCGGTCGGCGAGTCGCCGTCGTATTCCATGCTCACGAGCTTCGCATCGTCCGCGCCGATCGGCCGGAATTGTTCGCGGTTCGAGGCGATGCCCGGCGAGACGCCGTTGCAGATGCTGGTGGCCTCGAGCCGGATGCGCAGGCTGTCGCCATGGCCATCCGGTTCGTGACTGACCAGTTCCACGCCGCAGCGGAACTGCACCGAGAGCCGCGCGGTGCGGCCGTCACTGTCGACGAAGCTGCCCGCGATGAATCCCGGCGCGGCGAGCGCCCACCCCGGCAATACCGGCAGCAGCGCCGCCGCCGCGAATGTCCGCCAACGCCGGGCCACTACCACTCCCTGCCGCCGATGTTATGGCAACGGCCGCAATTCCTGTCGTTGCTCAGCCCGTTGTGGCGATCGACTCCGGCCCTGTAGTCGTTCGCATGACAACCGGCGCAGTCGGGTGCATACGCAGGTGTCGGCCAGTTGACGACCTCGCTGTTGGACTGGTGACAGCGCGTGCAGGCGAGGTTGCCGCGGTGATCGAGCGGCTCGAAGCTCAGACCCGTGTGCATAAAGGTGCTGGGGGTCCAGCCGCTCGGGTCGTGGCAGACGCTGCAGTCCTGCTGGGTCTGGAAATGCCCCGCGTTCTTGCCGGTCGCGAGGACGCCATCGTGGCAGGACGCGCAGGTGCCGATCACCTGTGCGTGGTCGACGGTGATCACCGGACTCCAGGTCGTAGTCGAATGACAGGCCTCGCAGACGTTGGTCGTCTGGGCGTGTTCGGGATTCTTGCCGGTGGCGTTGACGCCGTTGTGGCAGCTCATGCAATTGCTGGTGATCGTCGCGTGGTCGAAAGTGGCCGGGACCCAGGCCACGGTCGTATGGCAATCGTCGCAGTTGTCGCCGCTGGTGATGTGGTCCGGATTCTTGCCCTGCGCGATCGTGCCGTTGTGACAGGAGGCGCAGGTGCCGACGACCTGCGTGTGGTCGACCTGGTCGGCGGGCGTCCAGGTCACGTTGTTGTGGCAATCCTCGCAGACGTCCGTCGTATTGATATGCGTCTGGTTCTTGCCCGTGGCGTCGACGCCGTTATGACAGGAGATGCAGTTGCCGGTGATGTTCGCGTGGTCGAAGTTGGCGGGCACCCAGGCCATCGTCGTGTGGCAGTCGTCGCAGTTGTCGCCGCTGGCGATGTGTCCCGCGTCCTTGCCGTCCGCGATCGTGCCGTTGTGGCAGGAGACGCACGTGCCCAGGACCTGCGTGTGGTCGACCTGGTCGGCCGGCGTCCAGGTCACGTTGTTGTGGCAATCCGCACAGACGTCGGTCGTCGCGATGTGCGTCTGGCTCTTGCCCGTGGCGTCCACGCCGTTGTGACAGGAGACGCAGTTGCCGGTGATGTTGGCATGGTCGAAGTTGGCGGGCACCCACGCCATCGTCGTGTGGCAATCCTGGCAGTTGTCACCGCTCTGGATATGATCCACGGGCTTGCCGGTCGCGGTAAGTCCGTTGTGGCAGGACGAACAGACGCCGATGACCTGCGAATGATCGACGGTGTCCGCCGGGCTCCACACGAGATTGTTGTGGCAATCCTCGCAGACGTTGGTGGTCTGGATGTGCGTCGCATTCTTGCCGGTCGCGCTGACGCCGTCGTGGCAGCTGGCGCAATTGGCGGAGATGTTCGCGTGATCGAAATTGGCCGGTACCCAGGCGACGGTCGTGTGACAGTCGTCGCAGTTGTCGCCGGCCGGGATGTGGTCGGGCGTCTTGCCGTCCGCGACCGTGCCGTTATGGCACGACGCGCAGGTGCCCATGACCTGCGTGTGATCGACTTGGGTCGTCGGGGTCCACGCGTTCCGGGTGTGGCAATCCTGGCACTGGTCCGTCGTGGAGATGTGTGTCGGATCCTTGCCCGTTGCGGTAACGCCGTTGTGGCAGCTCACGCAGTCGCCGGTAACGTTCGCATGGTCGAAGTTCGCCGGTGTCCAGGCGACGGTAGAGTGGCAGTCGTCGCAGGTATCGGCCGACTGGATGTGAGTGGGGGTCTTGCCTTCTGCCGTCGTGCCGTTGTGACAGGACACGCAGGTGCCGAGCACGTGCATGTGCTGGACCTGGAATGCCGGCGCCCACGCGGCCGGCGTATGGCAGGCTTCGCAGACGTTGGTGGTCTGGATGTGGTCGGGGTTCTTGCCCGTCGCAGTGCTGCCGTTGTGACAGGAGAAGCAATTGTCGGTCACGCCCGCATGGTCGAATACCCCGGTCTGCCAGGTCGTCGTGGTGTGGCAGTCGTCGCACTGGTCGCTGGTCGGCATGTGATTGGGCGGTTTGCCGGCGGCCTGCACGCCGTTGTGACAGGAGCCGCAGCTGCCCGTGACGTCGGTATGGTCCACGAACGAGACCGGCATCCATGCCGACGTCGTATGGCAATCGTCGCAGGTATCCGACGAAGACATGTGGTTCATCGGCTTGGCGGTGGCGAGTACGCTACCGTACTGGGAATGGCAGCCGACGCAGTCGACGGGTGTGCCCTGGAAGGTGCCGTTGGCGTGACATCGGTCGCAGGAGACGTTGGCGTGAGCGCCGTCGAGGTCGAAACCCGTGCTGAAGTGGTCAAATGCCACCTGCGCGTGTGCCGCCGGAACAAGGAAGAGCGACAAGATCAATAACTTCCGCAAGGTGTTCATTGGATCACCCTCACGTCCGTGAATGAGTCTGCCGAATGGCAGCGGCCGCAGTCGAAACCGAATTCGCCGTCGTGTACGTCGTCGGCGCGATGACAATCGCCGCAGCGATCGCCGAGTTTTGCGTGTGCGCTCAGGGGCTGCCGGTGGCAATCGTTGCAGGCCACCGTGGCGTGCGCGCCGAGCAACGGGAAATCCGTCTGCGTGTCGTGATCGAAGCGCCATTGCTTCCAGTCGACCGGGTTGTGGCAGGCGGCGCAGCCGTCGTCGAAGCGACCCTCATGGGGGTCGTCGTCCCGGTGGCAGTCCACGCACGCGGTCGGCGCGTCCTGGTAGACCTTGGTCTCGTGGCAGTCCTCGCATGCCGCTTCTTTATGAGCGCCCAGCAGCGGGAAGCCGGTCAGGCCGTGATCGAAGAGGACGTCCTGCTTCCAGTCGGTCTCGTTGTGGCACTCCTGGCAGGCGGTGCCTTGCGTGCCTTTGTGCGGGTCGTCGTCTTCGTGGCAATCGTTGCAGCCGGTGTCGAGCGCCACTTCATAGATCGGCTCGACGTGACACGCCTCGCATTCGATGGCCTTGTGGGCGCCGTGCAGGGCGTAGTCCGTGTCGGTGTCGTGATCGAAGATGATGTGGTCCCAGGCGTCGCTGGCGTGGCAGCTCTCGCAGGTTCCCCCGAAATGACCCTTGTGCTTGTCGTCGTCCTGGTGGCAGGAGACGCAGGCGATCTCGAGCTGATCGGCAAAGGGGTCCTCGCTGTGACAGTCACCGCAGGTCAGATCCGCGTGTTTGCCCTCGAGCGGGAAGCGGGTATCGCGCGCGTGGTCGAACAGGGTGTCTTTCCAGCCGGTCGGACTGTGACAGTCGCCGCATTGCTGGCCGCTCTTGCCGTCGTGCGCGTCGTCTTTCGCGTGACAGCTGTAACAGTCCGTCGGCGTATCCTGGAAGGTCTGGTCGGCATGGCAGTCGAGGCAGGCCGTCTGCAGATGCTTGCCGATCAGCGGATACCCCGTGTCGTCGTGATCGAATGTCACGTCCTTCCAGCCGGTGGGCGCATGGCAGTCGCCGCAGGTCGCGCCGAGCGAGCCCTTGTGCACGTCGTCGTCGGTATGGCAATCCGCGCAGCCGCTCGGTGCCTCGCGGTATTTCTTACCGGACTCGTGGCACGAAGCGCACTTGGCCTTCCTGTGCTCGCCCAGCAGCGGGTAGTCCGTCAGCGTGTGATCGAAGGAATTGCGGTTCAGTTGCACGATATCCGCGTCGCGCCCCTCGTGATCGGTGTGGCATGACGCACACGGGTCTTCGCGGGCCTTGTCGAACAGACCGTGGAAGCCGGTATGAGCCTTGATGTCGTCGGCGATATCGTCGTGACAATCGAGGCACAGTACGCGCTGCTTGCCCCGCGCGAACTTCTGGTGACACTTGTCGCAGTCCTGTTCGATATCCGCATGGCCCTCGATGACCTCACCCGGCATGATCAGGGTCTTGATCTGTGCATGGGCCGAAGCTGTGATCAGGAGTGAAGCTGCCATCACGATTCCGAATATCCAATGCCGATTTGCCATGCCTCCGCCGATCTCACCGATCAGTACATGTGTACGGCGAGGACGTGAACGATGGCCGAGATGACCATCATCAGGAAGATCGGCAGGTGGAAGACATGCCACAGCGCGAACAGCCTTTCGTACAGGGAGAACTGTGCGACGCGTCCCGTGAGATAGGTGTAGTCATGGATATATTTCGCGGACGCGCGGCGCAGGCGCGCCTGGTCGCGTGCGACGGCCTCGGACGCGGCGGCCGCCGCCCGCAGTTCGCGGCGCGCCGTCAGCCACAGCGAAAGCCGGACGAAGTGGTGCGTGAAGGTCCAGCGCAGGCTGCGTCCGAGTCCGACGGACTGCGTGACCCGGTTGCCGAGCAACTCCGCCGCATGCTTTTCGAGCCTTGCCACGAGCTTCGGCATGAGCCGGGCGAGACCGTGGCTCTTCTCGATCGACGAGGCCAGCTCGGCCTGCAATTCCTTCAGATTCGTCCGGCGACCGTACAGCCCGCGATGGATGCCCGCATAGAAGTGCCGCCCGATGATGCCGCTGCCGGCGACGAGCAACATGCAGTAGAGCGCCACCCGGCTGTTGAAAGAACCCAGGCGGTAATTACAGTGGTAGATTATCAACAGGGGTCCGGCCAGGCCGAGGATCATGTGCAGGCGGAACCAGTGCTTGGTCGGGCCCAGCACGTTCAATGCCCGGATTCGCTTGCGCATCGGGTACAGGAGCAGGATGAGCATCAGCGAGCCGCCGACGATGCCGAGCCAGTAACCCACGCCCTGTTCGGGACTGACCAACCCGTAGTCACGCAGCAGCCAGCCGAGGACGATCAGCGCGGCGAGCAGGGTATACCATTGCAGCGTGCTCGCCGCTTTGCGCCGGCGCGCGGGTTTTACCTGCTCCGCTTGCTGTGCGTATGCTTGCCGTCGACCGATGGCAGCCTCGTTCATTGCGCGGGCTCCACGCCGAACAGCTTGGCGGCGAGGGCGGCGTCGCCGTTGCCGAGCGCATCGGCTTTCTTGTAAGCCGCGCGAGCGTCTTCTTTCCTGCCGAGGAAATCGTAGGATTTGGCCAGCAGCAGCCAGCCTTTGCCGTCATCGGGCTCTTTCGCCAGCCGATCCTCCAGACCGACCACCATCGTGGCCACGGACGGCACTTTGCCATCCGCCGATTTCGGCCCGGCGGATGTTTCGGACATGGCGGCTGTGCCGGACATGGCGGGTACCTCCGCCATGGTGGGATGAGCGTCGGGCGGTGCTTCGGTCGAGCCGCGCGTGCCCAGTGCGATGGCCAGTCCGATCCCGACAACCGCCAGTGTGAAGACGGCCCCTGTATACAACGGCTTCATTCGAGTCCCTCGAGGGCGGATTTTCTTATGAATACACGATTGGTCACGACAAAAGGTTCCATCGAAAATGTCGCAATCTGCCGACATTCGGGGCGAACCTGCGTGCCTCGCCGCCCAAGCGAATGGTACGCAGTTCATTGTTTATCGACTTGCGGTCAATTAGTGTTGCCGCGACAGCCGCAACACCTGATGAATGGTAAGTTGAATTCAAGCCGACGTTGACAACTTTCTCCCAATTCTGTGACGAGGTCTATATGTCGCGATCTGGCAACGGAAAATCGGGAGGCGGCGGCAACGAGAACTACGGGTTTTCACTACCGCGAGATTACGGTCTTACCCTGCTATCGAATAAGGAAACTCTGATTACTTCGTCATTGCGAGGAGCGAAGCGACGCGGCAATCCACAGGTCGTTGAACTCGAACACTGGATTGCTTCGCTTCGCTCGCAATGACGAATCGTTTTCCAATTAATCAGAGCTTCCTCAGAATTTTGACTGAGACACATTGCACATGGCATTGAATCCGCTCCTGCTGACGCTTTATGCCGTACCGGTCGCGATCATATTCGTGCTCTATTTCCGCGCACGCCGGCGGCGCGAGACGGCCGCGATTTTCGCCGCGGAAGAGGCGCTCGAGGCGAGCATGACCGAGCCGCCGAGTCTGCATCCGGTGATCGACATCAATCGTTGCGTCGGCTGCCGATCGTGCGTCAACGCATGCCCGGAGCAGGAAGCACACGCGGTACTCGGCATGATCCGCGGCAAGGCCTGGCTGGTGGGCCCGTCGAACTGCATCGGTCACGGCGCGTGCCAGAGAGCCTGTCCGGTCGATGCGATCAGCCTCGTGTTCGGCACGGAGCGGCGCGGCGTGGATATCCCGCTGGTCAAACCCAACTTCGAGACCAATGTGCCCGGTCTGTTCATCGCCGGTGAGCTCGGCGGCATGGGCCTGATCCGGAACGCGGTAGAGCAGGGGCGCCAGGCGCTGGAATCGATTCAGAAGCTGCCCGGCATCGGGTCCGGTAACGGCTTCGACGTCGTCATCGTCGGCGCGGGCCCCGCCGGTTTCGCGGCATCGCTCGCCGCGATCCGCGCCAGGCTCCGCTACGTGACGCTGGAACAGGACACACTCGGTGGAACGGTCGCGCATTTTCCGCGCGGCAAGCTCGTGATGACGCGGCCCGCCGAATTGCCGATCGTCGGCAAGATGACGTTCACCGAGACGACCAAGGAAAAGTTGCTCGAGTTCTGGCAGAACGTCGAGACGAAGACGGGCCTCAAGGTCCGCTACAGGGAGCGTGTCACGGGTATCGTGCGGCGACCGGACGGCAAGGGGTTCGAAGTCAGGACGGACCAGGCGAGCTACGCCACGCGCGCCGTGCTGTTGACGATCGGGCGGCGCGGGACGCCACGGCAGCTCGGCGTGCCGGGCGAGGAACTGGAGAAGGTCGTCTATCGCCTCATCCACCCGGAACAGTACCGCGGCCAGCACGTGCTGGTGGTCGGCGGCGGTGACAGCGCGCTGGAGGCGGCGCACAGCATCGCAGATCAACCCGGCACGACCGTCACACTCTCGTACCGCTCCGATGCCTTCTCGCGCGCGAAGGCGAAGAACCGCGACAGGGTCGAGCAGCTCGCTGCCGCGGGCAGGATGCGCGTGATGTTGAGTTCGACGGTACGCGAGATCCGCGAGGATTCTGTCGCCATCGATCAGGACGGCGAGACGACGATACTGCCCAACGACGGCGTGATCGTCTGTGCGGGCGGCATCCTGCCGACCGGCTTCCTGAAAGAAGTCGGCGTCGAGGTGGAGACCAAGTTCGGCACGGCATGAAACCCTGCGCGGCTGCCGCATCGCGGCTGAAGCCGCTCCTACGGACACCAATTGACCACGGTGCCGGAATTGCATCCGTAGGAGCGGCTTCAGCCGCGACACGACGAAAAGCAAGGTTTGCGGGCGTTCAGCCGTGTTCGTGCATACCGGAGCCAAGCCACGCAGTGAGCGGCATCGCCATCGTGAGGATGCCCAGCACGCAGATCACGAGGCCGAGGCCGATGCGCGCGTAACGGCGCCTCGCCAGGCGCGAGAGCTGCGCCGCCCCGAGTCCTGTCGATACCATCGCCGGCAGCGTGCCGGCGCCGAATGCGATCATCACCGCGGCACCGCCGCCCGGCGTCGCCGCGGTCGCGGCGATGAGCAACGCGCTGTAAACCAGGCCGCAGGGGAGTAAACCCCATAGCAGCCCGAGCCCAAGCGCGCGGGCCGGGTTCGTGACCGGTACGAGGCCGCGGGCCGCGGGCGCGATCCGCTGCCACAGCGCGGCGCCCGATCGCTCGAGCGCATCGAGCGCGCGCAGGTCGAATGCCACCCTGAGCCCGACGAGCACGATGACGATCCCGCTGACGACCCGCACCGGCCCGGCGATCGCGGGCGCCAGCCGCACGACGACGCTGCCGAAGCCGCCGACCACGGCGCCGAGCAGGGCGTAACTTGCGACCCGGCCGCCGTTGTAAACCAGCGTGAGCGGCAGCTGGCCGCGCAGGCTCGCGGCTCCGGCGTGAGCCGCGGCGAGACCGGAGATGCCGGCGCACATGCCGAGGCAATGCGCGCTGCCGAGCAATCCGGCGAGGAACGCTGCGGCAAGCAACGCGAGTATCTCGTTCACGACTCGGACGACGGCGGCGGTTTCTCGTCGTCGTCCATGACGATGCGCATCGCCGGGGTGTCGAGGTCGTCGAACTGGCCGGAACCGACGGCCCAGAAGAACGCCCAGACCGCCGCACCGAGCATCAACAGGCCGAGCGGGATCAGGATATAAAGAATACTCATGGCGTTTCCGGGTCTAGCCGCCGTAGCGGCTGAGTCGCAATGCATTCATGACGACGATCAGCGAGCTCGCGCTCATGCCGATTGCCGCCGCCCAGGGCGGCACGTAGCCGGCCGCGGCGAGCGGTATGGCCACGACATTGTAGACGATGGCCCAGGCCAGGTTCTGGCGCACGATACGCATCGTGCGTCGCGCGGCACCGAAGGCGGTGACGAGCGGCGTCAGCGACGAACCGAGCATGATCAGGTCGGCATTCGTCTGCGCCAGCAACGCGCCGTCCGACAGCGCGACGGACGCATCGGCGCCGGCCAGCACGGGGGCGTCGTTAATGCCGTCGCCGACCATGACGACGGTATCGCCGGCCTGCTGGGCTGCGCGGATTGCCTCGAGTTTTTCCGCCGGCGTGCAGCGGGACCGGTAGTCCTCGATCCCCAGGCTGGCCGCGACACGGGACACCGCCGCCTCGCCGTCGCCGCTCGCGAGTGACACCGCCGGCACGAGCTCGCGCAGCCGTCGGACGGCGTCGGCGGCGTCCGCGCGCAGCGAGTCGGCCAGATCGAACGCGGCGCAGAGCCTGCCGCCGGTACCGAGATAGATGCGCGAGGGATCGTCGTCGCCGGGATCTTCCGGCGCGACGAAGCCGTGGCGCCCGAGGCGCCAGCGCACGCCGTCGACGGTCGCGGCGACGCCTTCGCCGACGGCGATGCGATGCCCGCTCGCCCTGACGCCGGCATCGCGCCCGACGAAGGCCGCGGCGATCGGGTGAGTCGATGCAGCTTCGAGGGCGGCGGCGATGTGCTCGTAATCGGCCGCGGAACGTGTCGTATCCAGGACGCTCGTCGCGACGATTGACGGCGCGCCGACGGTCAGCGTCCCGGTCTTGTCGAACACGACACGCGTCGCTCGCGCCAGCACTTCGATCGCGTTGCCGTTGGTGACCAGCAGGTGCAGTTCGGCGAGCCGGGTCGCCGCGGCGGAGAAGGCCGCAGGGGTGGCCAGCGCGAGCGCGCAGGGACAGGTGACCACGAGCACGGAGAGCGTCACGACGAACGCGTGCCCGGGATCCGCGACGGACCACCAGGCGCCCACGACCGCGGCGATACCGAGCAGCACCACGACCAGCCAGCCGGCGATGCGGTCGGCGAGCTGCACGAAGTCCGGCCGCGCGTAACGTGCGCGTTCGGCGAGCCGGCGTATCGTGCCGAGCGCCGTGTCCGGCCCGGTGCGGTCGACTCGCATCTCGATGATGCCGTCGAGATTGACGCTGCCGGCGACGAGTGCATCGCCGCCGCTGCGCGGCTGCGGCCGCGATTCACCGGTCAGCAGCGCCTCGTCGACGGAGGTGCGGCCTGCGAGCAGCGTGCCGTCGGCGGGGATCGCCTCGCCGGGACGGACGCGCACCCGATCGCCCGGTACCAGCCGGCTCGCGGGGATGACGGCATCGGCGCCGTCGTCGATGCGGGTGACTGTGTTCGGCAACACGCCGGAGAGCGCCGCGCTCTTGTCGATGGAGCGATGCCGCGCGCGCATTTCGAGGAAGCGCCCGAGCGTCAGGAAGAACACGAACATAGTCACCGAATCGAACCAGACCGCCTCGCCGCCCGTCAGCATCGAGTAGGTCGACGCGACGTAGGCCGAGCCGACGGCGATCGCCACCGGCAGGTCCATGCCGGGGCGGCGGCGCAGCAGGCCGCGCCATGCGGCGGCGAAGAAGGGCCGTGCCGAATAGAACACGACGGGCGTCGTCACGACGAAGCTGACGAGCCGCAGGAACAGCTGCATGTCCGGCGCCATGCCCTCGAAGTCGCCGGCATACAGGCCCACGGCAAACATCATCGCCTGCATCATGCCGAGCGATGCGACGAGCAGGCGCTTCAACGCCTTGCGTTGTTCGGCGACCTCGGGTCTCGTCCCCGCTTGCGGCGCGAGCGGCTGCGGCTCGTAGCCGAGTCCGGTGAGCGTGGACAGGATCCTGCCGAGCCCGGTGGCCGCCCGCCGCCAGCGCACGCGCACGCGATGCGTCACCGGGTCGACGTCTGCCGACTCGACGCCGGCCTGTTTCGTGAGCGTCGACTCGATCAGCCAGCTGCAGGCCGCGCAGTACATGCCGCCGACGTAGATCGACGCCTCCGCGCCGTCGCCGTCGATCGCACCGAAGGCCTCGAGCATGTCGTCGCGGTCGAAGGCGCGCCAGTCGGCGGCGTCGTCGGCGGGCCGCCCGGTGCCGGGCTCCGGCGCCTCGCGCATCGCATAATAGTTCGACATGCCCGAATCGCGGATCAATTCGGCGACGGCCTTGCAGCCGGGGCAGCAGACTGCCTGCGGCTGCCCGTCGATTTTGATTTCGTATCTGTGCCGCGGATCGATCGGCAAGCCGCAGTGGAAACAGACAGAGTCCGTCATCGATCTCCGGGCTGCTTCGTCAGCACGGGCTCGGCGCTGCGCTCCGCGAGGATGACCGTATACAAGCTCGAGCCGACGCCCCAGGCGAGCAGGGCGATGACGAACCAGGGCCAGAAGTAGCGGTACCAGGGTTTTAGGGTCGGCTCGTTCATCTTTGTTCCGGTGCGACGAAGCGGCTGTCCTCGGTCCTCGCGACGCGCTGGTTATCGGTTGCCACGGCCGTGAACGTAATCGGCGCGACGCCTTGTACGGCGTCGCGTTGCGCGCGGGCCCGCACCGGCAGTGCGCGCACGCCGCCGCCGGCGACCGTGACATTGCCGTCGACGCCGTCCAGCATGATGCCGGGAATGCCGGCGACCGACAACGTGAAGGTGCGGGCATGGTCCGACTGGTTGATGATCTTCAGCGTGTAGGCATTCTCGATCAGGCCGCCGGGCAGTTCCCGGTACAGCGCGTTGCGATCGCGGATCACGTCGAGGATCAACGGCGTACGCGTCGCCATCGACATGATCAGCGCGCCGGCCAGGACTGTCAGCAGAGCGGCGTAGACGAAGATGCGGGGCCGCAGCACGCGCGTGGAATCGCCGCTCATCGCGTGCTCGGTCGTGTAGCGGATCAGGCCGCGTGGATAGTTCATCCTGTCCATCACCGAGTCGCAGGCGTCGATGCAGGCGGCACAGGCGATGCATTCGTATTGCAGCCCCTTGCGGATGTCGATACCGGTCGGGCACACCTGCACGCAGAGCGTGCAGTCGATGCAGTCGCCCAGCCCGAGCGCCTTCGGGTCCGCCGAGCGCTTGCGTCCGCCGCGGGGCTCGCCGCGCTTTTCGTCGTAGGAGATGATCAGCGTGTCCTTGTCGAACATCGCGCTCTGGAAACGCGCATAGGGACACATGTACTTGCAGACCTGTTCCCGCATGTAGCCGGCGTTACCGTAGGTCGCGAAGCTGTAGAACAGGGACCAGAACAGGGTCCAGCCGCCGACGTTGGCCGACAGGATGTCGAGGCCGAACTGGCGGATCGGCGTGAAGTAGCCGACGAAGGTGAACCCCGTCCACAGCGAGAACGTGACCCACAGGAACTGCTTCGACGCCTTGCGGCGCAGCTTGTCGAAGCTCCACGGCGCCTTGTCGAGCTTCATGCGCTGCGAACGCGTGCCCTCGGTCCACTGTTCCATCCAGATGAACGCTTCGGTCCATACCGTCTGCGGGCAGGCGAAGCCGCACCAGAGGCGTCCGCCCAGCGCCGTGAAGAAAAACAGCGACAGCGCCGCCATGATCAGCAGCATCGCGAGATAGGGGAAATCCTGCGGCCACAGCACCAGGCCGAGCAGGTAGAACTTGCGCGCCGGCAGGTCGAACAGCACGGCCTGGCGACCGTCCCAGCCGAGCCAGGGGACGACGTAATAGAGCCCGAGCAAAACCGTCGTGGCGAGCCTGGACAGGTTCGCGAAACGGCCGCCGATCTCACGCGGATAGATCTTCTCGGCGCTCTCGTACATCGGCGCGGCCTCCGCGCCGCGCTTGTCCGGCGGGGCTGCCATCAATCGCTCTGCTTGCGTTTCGGCGCCGTGCGTACCAGCCAGGCCGTGACCCCCGACGACAGCGCGGACAGGACCCAGAAGAAGAAGAAGCCGAGCGCGTAACCGCCCTGGCGGGAAATGTCGATATCGAAGTTGTCCATGAGTTCGACGGGGTCGAAGAGTGCGAAGAACAGCATCGTCGCGATCGCCGCGGACAGGAACGAGATCCAGACGACGGTCGCGACGGCCTGCCGGTTACGGCTCCACTTGCGTGCCCCGCGATACTCTTCCGGGATCACGGCGATCGTCACTGCCCATGGGACAGGCTGTAGATGTACGCCGCGAGGATCTTGGTGCGGTTCTCGCCGAGCATCTGGCCGTGCGCCGGCATCTGGCCAGTGCGGCCTTTTGTGATGGTCTCGCGGATCGTCTCCGGCGACGAGCCGTATTCCCACACGTCGTCGGTCAGATTGGGCGCGCCGACGGCCTGGTTGCCCGTGCCGTCCGGCATGTGGCAGGCGCTGCACATGGCCAGGAATTTCGGCTTCGCGCGCATCGCGGCGGGGCCGGCCTCCTCCAGCCCGCTCAGGCTGCGCACGTAGTGCACCATGTCGTCGATACCGGTCTCGCCGCCGAGCGCCGGCGACAGGTTCGGCATGACGGCGTTGCGGCCCTTGCCGATCGTCGTGATCAGCGCGGCTTCCGAATCGCCCCAGAGCCAGGCGTCGTCGGTCAGGTTCGGGAAGCCCGGCGCGCCGCGCGCATCGGACCCGTGGCAGGTCGTGCAGTAACTCGCGAACAGGCTGGCGCCGAGCTTGTGTGCGTCCGGGTCCGCCGCCAGTTTCTCGAAGTCCATCTGCGCATAGCGCTCGTAGAGCGGCTCGTATTTTTTCTCGGCGGCCGCGACCTCGTCCTCGTACTGACCCTTCTCGGTCCAGCCGAGCAGGCCCTTGTAGGTACCGATGCCCGGATAGGCGACCAGGTAGCCGATCGCGAACAGGATCGTGATGAAGTACAGGTACAGCCACCATTTGGGCGCCGGGTTGTTCCATTCCTCGAGGTCGCCGTCCCAGCGATGGCCGACGAGTTCCTCGTCCGTCTTGCCCTGCGGTCCCTGTTTGGCCGACCACAGGATCAGCCACACGCACCAGATGATGAAACCGATCGTGCCCGCCGCGATGAACCATGCCCAGAATGCCGGCATCACGCGCCCTCCTGTTCGTTATCGGCGATGTAGCGGTCCTCCTCCAGCGGCAGCGCGGCACTGGCTTCGAAGTCGGCGCGGCGCCGGCTGCTCCAGGCCCACAGGCACAGCCCGATGAACGCGACGAACAGGACGACGATCAGCAGCGAACGAAGGTGGTCGATGTGCACGATCATTGCCCTCCGCGCCGGCGGTTGATGCCGAGTCCCTGCAGGTAGGCGATGAGTGCGTCCAGCTCGGTCTTGCCCTCGACGTCGGCGGCCGCCTGCGCGATCTGCTCGTCGGTATACGGGTCGCCCAGCATCTTCAGCACTTTCATCTTCTTCGTGATCAGCGCGGGGTCGACCTTGTTGTTCGCGAGCCACGGATAGCCCGGCATGTTCGATTCCGGCACCAGGTCGCGCGGATTCATCAGGTGCAGCCGGTGCCACTGGTCGGAGTAGCGGCCGCCTACGCGCGCGAGGTCCGGCCCCGTGCGTTTCGAGCCGAACTGGAACGGCCGGTCATAGACCGACTCGCCGGCGACGGAGTAGGGGCCGTAGCGTTCGGTCTCGCTACGGAACGGCCGGATCATCTGCGAATGGCAGTTGTAGCAGCCCTCGCGGACGTAGATATCGCGGCCGGCGAGGCGCAGCGCCGAATAGGGCTTGATACCGGGGGCGGGTTCCGTCGAGTTCGAACTCATCATCAGCGGGATCAGTTCGACCAGACCGCCGATGCTGATTGCCAGCACGATCAGCACCATCATCAGGTTGACACTCTTTTCTATGGTCTCATGACGCATCGCCGGTCTCCGTCACGCCGGGTCCATGACTGCAACGGGCATCGGTTTCCTGTCGCTCACCGTCTTCCAGACGTTGTAGGCCATGATGAACATGCCGCTGATGTAGGTCAGTCCGCCCAGCAGGCGGATCACGTGATAGGGCTGGATGGCCTTGATGGACTCGACGAAGGAGTAGGTCAGCGTGCCGTCGGGGTTGAAGGCACGCCACATCAGGCCTTCCGTGACGCCGGCGATCCACATCGACACGGCGTACAGCACGACGCCGATCGTCGCCGTCCAGAAGTGCACGTCGACGAGCCGCGTCGAGTACATACCCTCCCGACCGTACAGCCGGGGTATCAGGCAATACAGCGAGCCGATGGTCATCATCGCGACCCAGCCCAGCGCGCCGGAGTGCACGTGGCCGATCGTCCAGTTCGTGTAGTGGGAGAGCGCGTTGACCGTCTTGATCGACATCATCGGCCCTTCGAAGGTCGACATGCCGTAGAACGACAGGGCGACGATCATGAACTTGAGGATCGGGTCCGAACGCAGTTTGTGCCAGGCGCCGGACAACGTCATGATGCCGTTGATCATGCCGCCCCAGCTCGGCGCCAGCAGGATGATCGAGAACACCATGCCGAGCGTCTGTGCCCAGTCGGGCAGCGTCGTGTAGTGCAGGTGGTGCGGTCCCGCCCACATGTACACGGCGATCAGCGACCAGAAGTGAATGACGGACAGGCGATAGGAATAGATCGGCCGCCCGGCCTGCTTGGGCACGAAGTAGTACATCATGCCGAGGAAGCCGGCCGTCAGGAAAAAGCCGACCGCGTTGTGGCCGTACCACCACTGCATCATCGCGTCGACGACGCCGGTGTAGATCTGGTAGGACTTGGTGAGCGAGACGGGCACGGCGAGGTTGTTGAAGATGTGTAGTACGGCGATCGTCAGGATGAACGCGCCATAGAACCAGTTGGCGACGTAGATGTGCTTGACGCGTCGCTTGCCTATGGTCGTGAAGAACACGATGGCGTATGCGACCCAGACCACGGCGATCAGCAGGTCAATCGGCCACTCGAGTTCGGCATACTCCTTGCTCTGCGTGATGCCGAGCGGCAGCGTGATCGCGGCGAGCACGATGACCGCCTGCCAGCCCCAGAACGTGAACGCGGCGAGCTTGCCGAACGCCAGCCGGACGTGACAGGTGCGCTGCACGACGTAATAGGACGTGCCGATGAGCCCGCAGCCGCCGAACGCGAAGATGACGGCGTTGGTGTGCAGGGGCCGCAGCCGGCTGTAGGTAAGCCAGGGCACGTCGAAGTTGAGTTGCGGCCAGATGAGCTGGGCCGCGATGAGGACACCGACCAGCATGCCGACGATGCCCCAGACCACGGTCATCAGCGTGAACTGGCGCACTACCTTGTCGTTATAGGAATCTGCCGTTTGCAATCGCCCGCCCCTTTAACGTTATTCGTACGGCAATCCGCGGCAGGCTACCAGCCTTGCCCTGGCAACCCCATACGTGGGGATACGTATGCGCTTGGCCGCCTCCCGCGGCCGACAATCGGGCTATCTCACCACGGTATACTCGAAAATTCCAGTACTGGCGATGATCGTTTTGATGGGAGCAGACCAGCTGCAGGCCGATGAATCGGAAGCTTTTTTCCGGATTCTCCTCGATTCGGCCCCGGACGCGATGATCATCGTGGACGATACCGGCCGTATCGTCCTCGTGAATGCCCAGACCGAGGCTATGTTCGGCTTCGCGCGCGACGAGATGCTCGGCAAACCCATCGAGATGCTGCTGCCGGAGTCCGTGCGCGATACACACATACGGCATCGGGAGCAGTTCGTGGCCACTCCGAGCCTGCGGCCGATGGGCACCGGCCTCGAACTCGTCGGCCGGCGCAAGGACGGCCGCGAATTTCCCGTCGAGATCAGCCTGAGTCCCGTCGCGACGAAGACGCACACCTTCGTCTCGAGCGTGATCCGGGACGTCTCGCGCCGCAAGAAGATGGAGGAGGAAATCATCGCCGCCAAGCAGGCGGCCGAACGCGCGAACAAGGCGAATACGGCGTTCCTCGCCGCGGCGAGCCACGACCTGCGCCAGCCCGTGCAGGCCCTGAGCCTGTTGAATGGCGCGCTGCGCCGCACGGTGAAGGACGCGCGGGCGCTGGAGATGATCGAGAGCCAGGAACGCTCGCTGACCGCGATGACGAACCTCCTGAACTCGCTGCTGGACATCAGCCGTCTCGACGCCGGCGCGATCTCGCCGGATTTCGAGGAATTCCCGGTGCAGCGGCTCATCGACCGCCTGGCACCGGAGTTCGGGCGGCAGGCGAAGCAGAAGGGCTTGCGCTTCGTCGCGCAGCCGTGCACCGCGCTCGTGCGCAGCGATCCGAACCTGCTCTCGGAGATCATCCAGAACCTCGTCTCCAACGCGATCCGCTACACGGATCAGGGTGAAGTCGGCATGACCTGTAGTCCGGACGGCGAGCTTTGCCGCATCGAGGTCCGCGATACCGGGATCGGCATCGGCGAGGACCAGCTCGAGAACATCTTCCAGGAATTCCACCAGATCCGCAGCCCCGGCGGCAACAAGGAAGGCTTCGGCCTGGGCCTCGCGATCGTGCGGCGGCTGGCCGACCTGCTCGGTCACGACATCAGCGTGCAGTCCGAGCTCGGCAAGGGATCGTGCTTCGCGGTCAACCTGCCGCTGGTCGACGCGGTGCCGCAGGCCCCGGAAGAGTCGGCCGATGCCGACGCGGCGGCCGCCGGGTTCGAGTCCGGCACGATCATCCTGATCGAAGACGACGCCAACGTCGCGAACGCCTGGAGCCTGTTGCTCGAGGCCGAAGGCTACCGGGTGGTGACCGCGGAATCGGCACCCGAGGCACACGCGCTCATCGAGCGCCTCGACGAGGCCCCGGCCCTGATCGTCTCCGATTTCCATTTGCTCGACGGCTCGACGGGCGTCGAGGCGGTGGCCACGATCCGCGACTACTTCGATCGCAACATCCCCGCCTTCATCGTCAGCGGCGACACGACGAAGGTCGTCAATGACGCGAGGCCGGTCGACAACAGCACCCTGATGAGAAAGCCGGTCAACACCCGGCGGCTGCTCGCCGCCGCGCGCATCGCCACGCGCACGGGCCGCGTCCCGGCGGACTGATGCCGGTCCGGCGGACCGCGCCGGAAATGTGTAGACTCTGGTACCGGACCCGGGCGACGCGACAATAACAAAGGGGGCTCCGGTGACAGAGATCAACCGTCCACGCCTGTTCACGGCGAGCTGCATCGCGCTCGTGCTGACCGCGATGACGTTCGCATTCCGCGCGCGCCTCGAGACCGTCTTCGGACCCGCGGGCGTCGGCCTCACGCTCGAGCAGATCGGCTACGCGTTCATGCCCGCGTTCTGGGGATTCACGCTGGCGATGATCGTCGGCGGACCGATCGTCGACTTCCTCGGCATGCGCCGGGGCATGCTGTTCGCGTTCCTTTTGCACCTGTTCGGCATCGTCACGACGCTGATGGCGACCGACTTCGAGTCGCTGTTCGGCGCGACCGTGTTCATGGGGCTCGGCAACGGCATGGTCGAGGCCGTCTGCAATCCGCTCGTCGCGAGCGCCTACCCCGACCGCAAGGTCAAGATGCTGAATCGCTTCCATCTCTGGTGGCCTGCCGGCATCGTGACCGGCTCGATCCTCGGCTACCTGGTCATGGACGTCGCGGGCTTGAGCTGGCAGCTCATGGTCGGGCTGTTGTTCATCCCGCTCGTGATCTACGGCTATATGTTCTTCGGCCAGCAGTTCCCGGTGACCGAGCGCGTCGAGATGGGGGTCAGTCACGGTGACGCCTTGCGCGCCTTGCTGAGGCCGCTGTTCCTGTTCGTCGGTTTCTGCATGCTGCTGTCCGCCGCGACCGAACTCGGCACCACGCAGCGGATCGAGTCGCTGCTCAGGGAAACGGGCGTGAATGCCCTGCTCGTGCTGGCCTACATCAACGGCATCATGATCTTCGGCCGGGCCTGGGCAGGTTCCGTCGCGGCCCGGATCGGCACGGCCGGCATGCTCTGGTTCTCCGCGATCTTCTCGTTCATCGGTCTGTGGCTGCTGACCAGCGCATCCGGCGGTTTCGTATTCGTCGCCGCGGCGGTGTTCGGCGTCGGGATCACGTTCTTCTGGCCGACGACGCTGTCCTTCGTCTCCGAGAACCTGCCGGAGAGCGGTGCGTTCGGGCTCTCGATCATGGGCGGGCTCGGGATGCTGTCGGTGTCCGTCGTGTTGCCGCTGATGGGGCACATCATGGACCGGGCGCCCGGCGCCGAGACGATCCACATCATGAGTATCCTGCCGGCGATACTGATCGTGCTCTATGGCGGCTTGTTCTTCGCCCGGCGCAGGCGCGCTACTCCGGCGGCCGACGGAGCCGCATGAGGCTGAAGCGCTGCTATCGCACGCGCGATTTCCGCCGGCTGGCAAAGCAGCGCCTGCCGGCGCCGATATTCCACTACATCGACGGCGGTGCCGACGACGAGATCACGCTGGCGCGCAACACCGCGGCATTCGAGGCCGTCGACCTGGTGCCCAACGTCCTCGCCGGCGTCGAAGACGTCGACCTTTCGGTGACGGTGTTCGGCAGGCGCCTCGGGATGCCGCTGTTCATGGCGCCGACGGCGATGCAGCGCCTGTTCCACCACGACGGCGAGACCGCTATCGCGCGCACCGCGCAGGAGCTCGGCACGATGTTCGGCGTGTCGACGATCGGCACGCGCAGCATCGAGGAGCTCGGCGCCTATGAGGACACGCCGAAGCTGTTCCAGATTTACGTGCACAAGGACGCGGGGCTGACCTCGGATCTCATCGCACGCTGCAAGGCGGCGCGATTCGATGCGCTGGCGCTGACGGTCGACACGATCGTGGCGGGCAATCGCGAGCGCGATTACATCACCGGGATGACGACGCCGCCGAGGATGAACGTGAAGGGCCTGCTCAGTTTCGCGCTGCATCCGGAGTGGTCGCTGAACTACCTGCTGCGTGAGCGTTTCGATTTGCCGAACATCTCGAAGGTCACCGCGGCGGGCACCAAGGTACAGTCGTCCGTGGTCGACTACATCAATACGCAGATGAAAACCTCGATCGACTGGGACGATGCGGCGGCGATGATCGCCGAATGGGGCGGGCCGTTTGCCGTCAAGGGCGTCATGTCCGTCAACGACGCGCGGCGCTGCGTCGACATCGGCGCCAGCGCGATCATGATCTCGAATCACGGCGGCCGCCAGCTGGACGGTTCGCGGGCGCCGTTCGACCAGTTGCAGGCCATCCTCGACGCCGTCGGCGGCGACATCGAGGTCATCGTCGACGGCGGCATCCGGCGCGGCACGCACGTGCTGAAGGCGATGGCGCTCGGTGCGACGGCCTGCTCGGGCGGGCGTATGTACCTGTATGCGCTGGCCGGCGCCGGTTATGCCGGCGTGTCGCGCGCGATGCGCCTGTTGCACGACGAGATCGCGCGTGACATGAAACTGATGGGCGTCGAGTCGATGCGCGAACTCAAGCCGTCGATGGTCGCCAGGCGGCCGGGTTGAACGGTGCGAGGACGACGACCATGACACGAATCGCCGGCATCGCCACCGTGCTCTCGATGCTGACCGCGGTCGCGGCGGCCGATGCGCCGCCGGAGGCCACCGAGGTCTGGGAGCCGGTTCCCGCGATCGTCACGCCGGGCGAGGGCGCGGCGCCGCCGTCGGACGCGATCGTGCTGTTCGACGGCAAGAACCTCGACGCCTGGCAGCACGAGAACGGCAGCGCCGCGAACTGGAAGGTGGCCGACGGCGCCGTGACGGTTGCGCCTGGCAGCGGTGACATCTACACGAGGCAGCGCTTCGGCGACGTGCAATTGCACGTCGAGTGGCGGACGCCGGCGGTCGTCGAAGGCCACGGACAGGAGCGCGGTAACAGCGGCGTGTACCTGCAGTCGCGCTACGAGGTGCAGGTGCTCGACTCCTACGACAACGCGACGTACTCGAACGGCCAGGCGGGCGCCGTCTACAAGCAGTCCATCCCGCTGGTCAACGCGAGCCGCGCGCCCGGTGAATGGCAGAGCTACGATATCGTGTTCCGCGCGCCGCGCTTCGGCGCCGACGGCGCGCTGCAGGCACCGGCGGTCATCACGGTGTTCCAGAACGGCGTGCTGGTGCAGGATCACTTCGAGATTCTGGGTGCCACGACGAATGTCGGCGAGCCCGTCTACCAGGCGCACGGCCCGCTGCCGCTGATGCTGCAGGACCATCACGACCCCGTGAGTTACCGCAACATCTGGCTGCGCGAGCTGAAGCGCGGCACCTGAAACCCCCACAAGCGATTGTCAAATGCCGCCAATTCCGGCGGCCGCAGGCGGTATAGTGGGACCGTCCGGCTTGGGTGGCGGGATATGCTCTCATCGACGAATGCACGGCTGACGATGTGCCGGCGGGGCGCGGCCCTGCTGCTGCTCGCCGCCGTGCTCGGGGCTTGTGGCGGCAGCTCGAACAAGGGCGGCAACGGCAATCCGCCGTCGCCCCCGCCGGTCGGCGGGCTGGACGCAAGGCCGTCCAACGCGACCTGTGTGGCACCCGCTCGCAGTACGGCGGGCGCGCAGGTCGACCTGGTGGACGCGTTCCCGAGCCTGCCGGCGATCGCCGGCCCGACCAAGCTGCTCGTCGAGCCGGTCGCGAATCCGCGCTGGTTCGTGCTGCGCAAGAGCGGCCAGCTCATGGTCTTCGATCCGGCCAACGCGGTCACGCCGTCGATCTATCTGGACCTTTCGGGCGTCGTGAACCCGACCAGCGAAGGCGGCCTGCTCGGCATGGCCTTCCATCCCGATTACCCGGCGACGCCCGAGATCTTCCTGTCCTACACGACCGACAGTCCCAACGGCAACGTGCTGCTGTCGGTCATCTCGCGCGTGATCCTCGACGACGTGACGACGCCGGGCCCGATCGGCGCGGGCTCGGTGGAACAGGTGATCCTCACGGTCGACCAGTTTGCCGGTAACCACGACGGCGGCGACATCGCCTTCGGCCCGGACGGATTCCTGTACGCCGGCTTCGGCGACGGCGGCGGCGGCGGGGACCCGCAGGAGACGGGGCAGGACACGACGCGCTTGCTGGGCTCGTTCCTGCGCCTCGACGTGATCGGTACCGGCGCCGGCTACGGCATCCCCGCCGACAATCCCTTCGCCGGCCATCCGGATTGCGGGCCGGGCACCAATGCGATGGATTGCCCCGAGATCTATGCCTTCGGCGTGCGCAATCCCTGGCGCTGGAACTTCGATCCGCCCACCGGTGCGCTGTGGCTCGGCGACGTCGGCCAGAACCTGTACGAGGAGGTCGACCGGGTCGAACTCGGCAAGAATTACGGCTGGAGCTGCCGCGAGGGATTCCACGCGTACGACATGACCGACCCGTCCGGCTGCAACGGCCCGTTCGAAGAGCCGCTCAGCGAATACCCGCATGCCAACGGCGACAATTCGATCACCGGCGGCTTCGTCTATCGCGGTTCGGCGATGCCGGCGCTCGCCGGTCGTTACGTGTTCGCCGACTTCGGGTCGGGGCGCATCTGGGCGCTCGCGTCCGACGGCTCGGGTGGCTACACGAACGAGGAACTCGCGGTCACGCCGACCAACCCGTCGTCGTTCGGCGTGGATCCGGATGGCGAGTTGTACATCACCGATTACGCAGCCGGCCGCATCATGCGCCTCGTTGCGACCGGTGGCGGGACGGATCCGGTGCCGGACTTGTTGTCGGATTCGGGCTGCACCGATCCGGCGGACGTCACGCAACCGTATGCCGGGCTCGTCCCGTACACGATCAACGCCCCGTTCTGGTCCGACGGCGCCGTGAAGGACCGGTATATCGGCCTGCCGAACGGCACGACGCTCTCGGTCGATGCGAACGACGACTGGGTGTTCCCGCCCGGCACGGTGATCGTGAAAAACTTCCGCCTGAACGGGCGGCTGATCGAGACGCGGCACCTGATGCGCCACCCGGACGGCGTCTGGGCCGGCTACACCTACGAATGGAACGCCGCTGGCACCGAGGCCACGCGCGTGCACGGCGGCAAGACCGCACAGATCGACGGCCAGGACTGGATCTTCCCGGACGAAGCGGAGTGCATGCGTTGCCACACCGCCGCCGCAGGTTTCTCACTCGGCCCCGAGACCGCGCAGCTGAACCGCGATTTTACGTACCCGTCGACGGGCCGCACGGCCAACCAGCTCACGACGCTGGACGCGGTCTCGATGTTCGCCTCGCCGATCGGCGACCCGGCCGTGCTGCCGGCGCTGGCGGACCCGACGGACGCCGCGGCGGACCTCGACGCGCGTGCGCGAGCCTACCTGCACGTGAACTGTTCCCAGTGTCATCGGCCCGTCGGGCCGACGCCCGTCAGCCTCGATTTCCGCTACCAGACCGCGCTGGCCGACACGAATGCCTGCGGCGTCACGCCGACGGCCGGCGACCTCGGCATTCCGATGGCGGAGATCATCGCGCCGGGCGATGCCGCACACTCCGTGCTGGTCGCGCGCATGGACCGGCGTGACGGCTCGGGCATGCCGCCGCTCGCCTCGGCGCTGGTCGACACCGACGGCGTCACGCTGATCAGCGACTGGATCGACGGGCTCTCCGGCTGTAACTGAGCGCCGGCCCGGCGGCGTTTCTGTGACGCCAATCAACGCAATTCTGGTCCCGATTGCCCACACTTACGAGCATGAAGCACTCCGCGATCAGGCTCTTGGCGGTTTTGTCGGCGCTGGCGCTGGCCGGTACCGCGCATGCCGATGTCTGGAAGTGGGTGGACGCACAGGGCAGCGAGCATTTCGTCGATTCGATGCGGCCGATCTACACCTGGGTGGACGCCGGCGGCAAACATCATTACGCCGACAAGCCTGAGCAATCGGACGCCAAGGCCGTGCAGCTCGTCTGGCATTCCAGTGGCACGCTGGCCGATGTCGACAAGAACGACGACAGCGCGGCGAAGGATGACGCCGACGCGCACGCCGGCGAGACGGCCGAGGAGCGCGCCGCCCGCGAACAGGCCGAGGCCTATTACTGCAAGAAGGCGACCGAGGCCTATCAATCCTACCAGGGCGCACCGAAGCTGTACCGCACGAACGACAACGGCGAGCGCGAGTACCTGTCGAAAGAAGAGATGGCCGCGACGATCGCCGATGCCAAAGCCAAGAAAGAAGAATACTGCCACTGACAGATCTTCACCGGCCTGTCAGCAGCGAATAGTCAGGGAAACTCTGATTAGATGAAAAACGATTCGTCATTGCGAGCGAAGCGAAGCAATCCAGTCTTTTAAAACAACGACCTGTGGATTGCCGCGTCGCTTCGCTCCTCGCAATGACGAATTAATCAGAGTTTCCTTAGAAGCTGGTCTTGGTTTCCACGATGAGCTGGACCTTGTCGATCGTCGGATCGCCGTCGAGCGGGAAGGCCAGGTCGATGTGCACGATCCTGCCCGAGCCGGTGCGCGTCGGCGCGATGCGCAGGCCGATGCCGACGTCGCGCAGCCAGCCGAGTTCCTGGCCGCCGAACGGATGGTCGCCGTAGGTGCGGCCCACGTCGAAGAACACGGCGGCGCCGACCCGCACGAGCCGGAACGGGTACCAGTTCGAAAAATAGCGTTGCTCGGCCGACAGCAGCACCTTCGAACTGCCGGTCTGATAGCGCAACGGATAGCCGCGCAGGCCGGTGTCGCCGCCGAGTTCGACCAGGTTGTCGAGATCGAGGTCGTGCCCGATCGTCCCCGATACGCTGAGGAAGGTCGTGCTCTTTTCGGATTCCCGATACGAATACCGCGCGTCGACGTCGATCAGCGAATTGACGCTCGTGCCGTGCTCGAGACGGCCGCTGGCAGCCGCATTCAGCTGCAGTGCCGCGCCGTCCAGTGAGCCCAGCAGCTCGCTGAAATTCGCCGAGTAGACGAGGGCGCTTCGGTCCGCGCCGAAGCGCTCGTCGGACCAGCCGAGTGAGGCAGTGAAGTGTGCCCCGGTCAGGTAATCCTCGGTCTTCTCGATCTGGTCGCGATTCGACGTCGTCTCGTAGCTGTTCTGCAGGAGCTCGATACCGAGGAACGGATAGACGAGCTTGCGACCGCCCGGCACGATCGACAGGAGGCTGCCGTCGGGCACGGCGTTGAAGCGGTCTTCGTCATAGACGACGCCCGCCGTGTAGCGGCGCACCCAGCCGCCGTCGAGGCCCGCCGACCAGCCGCCGAACGCGGACACGTAACGGCTGTCCTGCAGGTATTCCGCGTAGCGCTCGCCGAGATCGTAGATCACGTTGCGCAGCTCGGAGTCCGAGTAGGTACTGCCGGCGGACCAGCGTGTGTCGAGCGCGTAAAACGGCCGCACGGCCTCGAGATAAGTTTCGTTGCCGTCTGAATTCTTGGAATAGACGGCGGTCCCGGATACCCAGCTCCGGCCGATGTGCTGGTTCTGGTATTCGACCGATTTCGAGACCCGGTCCACGCCTTCCGACCGCGAGAACTGGACCAGCTGCCCGGTGCCGAGCAGGTTGATCTCCCGGACGTTGACCGAGGTGGTGTTCTCGCCACCCTTGCGGCCGAAGGAGAATCCCGGGTTCAGGGTCCAGACGTCACGAGTCTTGACTTCGAGATCCACGACGCCGTCGTGCTCGTTCACCGGCTTGATCGACGCGTCGTAGAAGTAGTGATTCTTGCGCAGGATGCGTTCGGATTCGTCGGACAGGCGCTTGGAATACTTGTCACCTGGCTCGAGCAGGAGCTGCTTCTCGATCACCTTGTCCTTGGTGATGATGTGCAGCTTGTTGGCCATGCGGTAGAACCAGGCGCTCTCTTTCGGATTGGAGGTATCGAAGACGTCGAGCTTGTTGAGGACGATCTTCCCGATCACGGCGCCTTCGGCTTCGAGCTTTGCCGGGTCAGGCTCGGGAGGCGTCTCTTCCGCGCAGGCCGCGGCGCCGGCCAGCGCCAGGCCGGTCAGCAGGGTCAGGAAGGGAGGTATGGATGCGATGCGACTCACTGTCCGATGCTATGGGAGGCAGGCCAAATCAGTATAATCGACCGTGAGATAACAAATAATAATATCGGGCGATAATGACAGACAGTGTCCTGATGCAAGGTTTTGACCTGATGATCGTCGGGATGGGCACCGTGTTCGCATTCCTCGGGCTGCTTGTCGCGGCGATGGCGATCATGTCGCGCATCTCGATGCGGTTCCGCAACAACGCCGCTCAGGCGGGCGTTCCCGACGATGAGATCGCGGCGATCGGCGCGGCCATTGCGCGGCATCGCCGCAGATAGGCAGGGCACAGGGCGATGAGCGAGCCGCGACCGCTGGGCATCACCGACGTCGTGCTGCGCGATGCGCACCAGAGCCTGCTCGCGACGCGCATGCGCATCGACGACATGCTGCCGATCTGCGACAAGCTGGACCGGGTCGGTTTCTGGTCGATCGAGTCCTGGGGCGGGGCGACCTTCGATGCCTGCATACGTTACCTAGGCGAGGATCCCTGGGAGCGCATCCGCCGCCTGAAAACCGCGATGCCAAACACGCCGCAGCAGATGCTACTGCGCGGCCAGAACATCCTCGGTTACCGGCACTACGCCGACGATCTCGTCGAGCGTTTCGTCGAGCGCGCCGCGGAGAACGGCGTCGACGTGTTCCGCATCTTCGACGCCCTGAACGACATGCGCAACCTGGAGACGGCGATCCGGGCGACGATCGCCGTCGGCAAGCACGCCCAGGGTACGATCTCCTATACCGTGAGTCCCGTGCACACGATCGACCTGTGGGTCGATCTCGGCAGGCGCATCGAGGACATGGGCGCGCATTCGATCGCGATCAAGGACATGGCGGGGCTGTTGCGGCCTTACGTCGCCTTCGAGCTCGTGAGCCGCCTGAAGGAAGCACTGTCGATCCCGGTGCACATGCAATGCCACGCGACCACTGGCCTGTCGACGGCGACCTGCGTCAAGGCGGCGGAAGCGGGGATCGACAACATCGACACCTCGATCTCCTCGATGAGCATGACCTACGGCCACTCGCCGACCGAGTCCTTGGTCGCGATCCTGCAGGGCACGGAGCGCGACACCGGCCTCGACCTGCTTTTGTTGGAGGAGATCGCAGCGTATTTCCGTGAAGTCAGAAAGAAATACGCGCGCTTCGAAGGCAGCCTCAAAGGCATCGATTCGCGCATCCTGGTCGCGCAAGTGCCGGGCGGCATGCTGACCAACCTAGAAAACCAGCTCCGCGAGCAGAACGCGAGCGACAAGTTCGACGCCGTGCTCGAGGAGATTCCGCGTGTGCGCAAGGAACTCGGCATGCTGCCGCTGGTGACGCCGACCTCGCAGATCGTCGGCACCCAGGCGGTCATCAACGTGCTGTCCGGCGAGCGCTACGCGACGATCACCAAAGAGACGGCGTGCCTGCTGCGCGGCGAATACGGCGCGACACCGGCGGCGGTCGACACAGAGCTGCAGGCGCGCGTGCTGGAAGGCGATGCGCCGATCACCTGCCGGCCGGCCGACCTGATGGAGCCCGAACTCGAGCACCAGACCGGGGAACTGACCGGCATCGCGACGGAGAAGGGCATTCACCTGGCGGAGGAACTCGTCGACGACGTGCTGACCTACGCGCTGTTCCCGCAGATCGGCCTGAAGTTTCTCGAGCACCGCGGCGATCCGGCCGCCTTCGAGCCGGAACCGGACGGGATGCCGGCGGCTGCGCCCGTTGCCGCCCCGGCGGCGGCCGGGACCAGCGTCTATGACGTGCGCGTCAACGGCAAGCGCTACACGGTGGAAGTTGCCGAGAGCGGCGCACTGGAGCAGGTGCGGCCGGCGGCCGTGCCGCCGCCCCGGGCTCAGGCCGCGCCGACGGATGCGGTCAAGGCCGTGCTGGCGGGCAACATCTTCAAGGTCAACGTGTCGGTGGGCGATACGGTGACCGAGGGTGAGCCGCTGCTGGTCGTCGAGGCGATGAAGATGGAGACGGCGATCGCCGCGCCACGCACCGGCTCGGTGACCGACGTGTTCGTCCGCGAAGGCGATGCCGTTGCCGTCGGCGATCCGCTGGTCGCGATCGCCTGACGCATGGAGCTGATCTGGCAGATCTGGGAAGGGTCGGGCCTGTACCTGATCACGGCCGGCCAGGCCGTGATGGTGCTGATCAGCCTCACGTTGCTGTACCTCGGTATCGTCCGCAAGTTCGAACCGCTGCTGCTGGTGACCATCGGCTTCGGCGGCTTGCTGGCCAACATTCCCGGCGCCGGGATCGCCGTCGACGGCGGTCTGCTGCACCTCTTGTACGTGGTCGGCGTCGAGACCGGTGCATTCCCGCTGATCATCTTCATGGGGGTCGGCGCGCTGACCGACTTCGGCCCGCTGCTGGCCAATCCGCGCACGCTGTTCCTCGGCGCCGCGGCGCAGTTCGGGATCTTCGGCACGCTGCTCGGCGCGCTCTGGCTGACGCAGCTCGGCCTGATGCATTTCTCGCTGAAGGAGGCGTCGGCGATCGGCATCATCGGCGGCGCCGACGGCCCGACGGCGATCTACGTGGCCGGCAAGCTCGCGCCGCACCTGCTCGGCGCAATCGCCGTGGCCGCGTATTCGTACATGGCACTGGTGCCGCTGATCCAGCCCCCGATCATGCGCCTGCTGACGACCGAGGCCGAGCGCAGGACCGAGATGGTCCAGCTCCGCGACGTCTCGAAGACGGAGCGCATCGTGTTCCCGATCCTCTTGCTGCTGCTCGTCGCGTTGCTGCTGCCGTCGTCCGCGCCGCTGATCGGCATGCTCGCCTTCGGCAACCTGATGCGCGAGTGCGGCGTCGTCGAGCGGCTGTCCGACACGACACAGAACGCGCTGATCAACACCGTGACGATCTTCCTGGGGCTGTCCATCGGCTCGAAGCTACAGGCCGAACAGTTCCTGGTGAAGAGCACGCTCGGCATCCTCGTGCTCGGCATGGTTGCCTTCGCGATTGGCACCGCGGCCGGCGTGCTGATGGGCAAATTGATGAACCGCGTCTCGAAAAATCCTGTCAATCCGCTGATCGGCGCCGCCGGTGTCTCCGCCGTGCCCATGGCGGCGCGCGTCGCCAACAAGGTCGGCCAGGAAGCGAACCCGCACAACATCCTGCTGATGCACGCGATGGGTCCCAACGTCGCCGGAGTCATCGGCTCGGCGGTTGCCGCGGGCATCCTGATCATGTTTGCGTCGTAACAGTAGCGCCGGGTTGAATTGTCGGCTCCGTATATGAGCATGGCGGATACCTCTTGCGAATTCTCGTCCTAGGCGGTACCGGATCGATCGGCAGCGGCGTTGTCGCGGCTCTGCTCGAGCGCGGTCACGACGTGGTCGCGCTGGCCCGAAGTGCATCGAGCGCCGACACGCTTCGCCATATCGGCGCCGAGACGGTCGAAGGCGACATAGCCGAACCCCGACGCTGGACCCACGTGGCAAGTGAAGTCGACGGCGTCGTGCAGGCGGCCGCCACCTGGAAGCCGGACATGGACGCAGTCGATCGCCGGCTCGTCGACGCCTTGCTGGCGGAGATGGCGGGCTTCGATCCGCCGAAGGCGCTGCTCTATACGGGCGGCTGCTGGTTGTACGGCCAAACGGGCGATGCGGTGGCCACTGAGGCGTCGCCGTTCCGCCCTCCGGAGGGCTTCGCCGGCTCGGTGCCGATCGTCGGGAAAGTGCTTTCCGATCCGGGCGTGCGCGGTATGGTCATACACCCGGGAATGGTCTACGAAGCACGCGGCGGCGTGTTCGACTTCATGTACGAGGACGCGAAGGTCCGTCGCCGCGTGCGCGTGATCGGCAGCGAGAACGTCCGATGGCCGCTGGTGCACAAGGACGACCTGGGTGTGTTGTATGCGTTGATGCTGGAAAGGGGCAAGCCGGGCGATACCTTTTGTGCGGCCGCCGTGAACGGTATCGCTGTCGGAGGGATCGCGCGAGCGATCGCGAAGACGTACGACATCGGTACCGATGTCGACGTCATTCCGGTCCAGGAGGCCAAGCGAACGCTCGGCGAATGGTACGAAGGCTATGCGATCGACCAGCAGATGAGCGGGGACAAGGCGCGGGCCGAACTCGGCTGGCGCCCGGTACACCGGGACCCGATCGCGGATATATTGGGCTAGCCGTTTCGCGAACTGTCGTACGTCTTGAGGGAGGGCCCCGGTGATTTCGAAATTCTGGGAATGGTTCCGAGCTAGGTCCGAGGCGCTCAAGCGCATACGGACGCCCGACGCGCCCGAGTATGCCGAGCTGCAGCGTCGTGTGGCGCAACTGAGCCCGGAGATCGACGTCGAGGTCGGCGGGAGCCTTTCCAGCGATGATCTCGAGCTGATCTTTACCGCTCATGGAGACCAGTGCTTTTTCTCGTTGATCGATCAGATCGTCGGGAGTGCGCCACCTCTCAGCGGGTGGCGCATCCATGCCCTGAAACCTCCGCTTCTTGAGCATCTCAACGTCCAGTACGGTGGCCAGAAAATGACGACGCGAGAAATCTGGCTGAAGATCGATTCGCAGCAGGACACGGGACAACCGTTGCAACTTGGGGTCGCGATCCGGTGCGAGGATGACGAAAATATAGATTTGGATCGAAAATCCGCGGCACTGCTGGCGATTGAATCGTACCTTGGTGAACGTGCTTACGCTTCACAGATATCGATCGACTGCTTCGTGGACTTGCCGAACGATCCGGTCGCAGAGGGGTTTGCGACTCTGCGAGAGATTGCGGATCGACTGCAATTATCCAGATTGCAGTGAGTGCTTGGGTCAGAACGGCGGGAAAGGCGTGTCACGTCCATTTTGTGGTTTACGCTCCCGACCTTGGCCGTTTTCACAAGCGGGACTCGGCTGCAGTCGCCGGGATTCTCGTTGTGCTCACCTCATAGGGTATCGTTGGCCTTTTGCACGCAAGTCCAAAGCGAACCCGGAAGCTCGCCAACGGGCTCGAACCGTTGGTGGACCGGGCCGAATGGAGGTCAAGCCATGCGACTGTTTAATCCGGACAACGATACGCGCAGCCAAAAGCACAAAGAACTCTACGCTCTGTACACCCTCGCCTATACGATCGTGGACTTTCTTGCAGCGCTGATGTTCATCGTCGGAAGCATTCTCTTCTTCAAGGAAGATACCGCTTACATTGCCACATGGCTCTTCCTGATCGGGTCGATCTGCTTCGGACTGCGTCCGACCATCACCATGTTGCGCGAGCTTGCCTATATACGTGCTGGTGACTATAGCGACCTGATTGCGGATTGAGATGGAGTCAGATTCATAACCGGCAGGATAAGAGAAATTTGAGAGGATGGGCCTGACATCCTGTCGCATCCGCACAAACGGCAAGACTTCGTGGTCCGGCCAGGCAGCGCTTCGTTTCGTCGATAACGGACTGCAAAAAGGAAAAAGGTGTCAGGTCTATTTGATGCTTGATTTCTGGTGCCGCCGCTTCTTCGGACGCCCCGGGGGTAAGCTGGAGTTTCGCCGACCGTCACGCGCCCCGATTTTGGCCCCAAAACTTTTGGGGGAAGAAAATAGACCTGACATATTTTCCAGAGAGAAAACAAACCTGACACCTTTTCGTGGACAAGTAACCCTGGTCCAGCTGGGCACCGGTTCAGGTGGACTTGATACTGGCGCCGGTGCGATTTGTCAGTATTATCTGAACGAGAAGCAAGCGGAGATTGCGGCGGAAGTTGCGACTTTGTATGAGCAGCGAGCCGCGCTTGCGGCGGAAATCGCTGCGCTGATGGAGCATGTGAGTGAGTAGTGCGGCTCTCACTAAGCCCGCTGAAGAAAGGGTCACGCGGACGTACATCGATCTGCCAATTTTCTTTCCCGAGTCGGAAGAAGTTGCGAAATCGACTTACCTGTTGGCGGGTCCCAGAGCGGCATTCGCCAAGCTCTATGATAGAGCGGTGCGCGGGTCGGCAAATTCTCAGGCGGTCTTGGCAAATTGCTTTCTGAACGGTTGGGTTGATGGAAAATGTTTGCCGAACGAAGCCAAAGTATGGGCCAAAAAGTCTGCAGCACAGGGAAATGCATATGGGCAGTGGATATTGGCTTGGGCATGCTTGGAGTTGGATGACATTGGCGACGGACTTGCCGCAATGTTTGATTCTGCTGATCAGGGATTCGCTCCGGCTCTATACCATTTGGGGCTATTCCACATTTTGGGAGTAGGAGTGCAGACAGCCGAAGGCGTGGGAATTCAAATGTTGGGCGCTGCAGCTGGAGCAGGCCACGAGTTATCAATTCGCACGATCGAACACTATGCCAGAATCGGCAAATTTGGTTCATTGGCGGTTTTGAAGAGTCTGGTTGTGACGCCACTCGTCCGCCTCCTTCGGTACCTCAAATGGATATTGTTCAAGAGAAAGTTTTCAGCGGATCAATTGAGCTACGTCAGGAGCCTCATAATTCAAAATAGTATTCGCCGGCGATACTCCGGAGAATTCATAGCAATAGAACCAGAAAGCCGACTAGCGGAAATAATTCGGAAAGCCAAGAAGTAGTTGCTGACACCTTTTTCCCCGTGTCACGTGCAGGTACGTTGCTCAGAAATTGGGAATAAGGCTGATCAAGCCCTAAGAGTAGCGGCTAGATGAATAGCACGTATGTTCAGGTAATAGATAGGCTAGACGAACTGACTTCAGAGGACAGTAAGTATGTTGGCGACTGCGAAGTCCATTGCTTGATTTGCCTCAAAGTACTCAACTGCCTAAGTGGGGAATTGCAAAAAAAAAGGTGTCAGGTTTATTTAATGCTCGCTTTCTGATGCCGCTGCTTCTTCGGACGCCCGGGCGGTAAACTAGAGATTCGCCGCCCGACACGCGCCTCGATCTCGGCTTGGAACCTGTCGTTGCCGGTAAGCTGGTTGCGATCTAATGCTTGTCTGATCAGAGACACTTCGTCGTCACTGACGGCCTGCGCTACGAACTCGCGGTAGGCTGGGCCTCGCTTCTTTGGCTCGTCGCTCAACGCATCGAAGACCGGATGCCCGTCCAGGAGTGTATCGGTGGCATTTCCCGCACGGCCCCGGTAGCCGGACCACTTATAATCCGCAGGGGATGCCACCATCCCGGCCCGAACCGGGTTCAGGTCTACGTATCGGCAACAGGCAAGCAGGTACTGCTGTGTGTCGATCAGGCTGGCTTTGAACCGGCCCTCCCAGAGCGTTCCGGTCCGGTGATCTAGCTTGTTGATCCGGCGAGTATGCCTGGCAGCCAGGACCCGCATGAGACGCGATATATTTCCGGTATCCTCGCCAGGAATGAGGATCAGGTGGACATGATTGGTCATCAGGCAATAGGCGGTAAGCCGGATACCCAGCTGAGACTTGGCTTCAGCCAGATTCGAGAGATAGTAGGCGTAATCCCCTTCTTCAACGAAGACCGGTTTGCGATCGTGGCCACGTTGCACGATGTGCAGAGGGAAGTTGGGGACGAACAGGCGGCGGTAACGAGGCACGATTTCTATTCATGAAGGATTCGCCTCGGAATACTAAAGCGGTGGATACCGGGAATCCGCGGTTCTTTCGCTGCGAAACGGCGAGAAAATAAACCTGACACCTTTTCACACAGCTGGTCGAATCAGGGGATTTCTACGTCAGGGCCAAAAATTCTACGACCTACCTGAAATTTATGCGGTTGGAGTGGTACAGCTGCATGGGCGAAAGTGGCGGGCGCCTGTTACGAACCAAAGAGGGCGAGACCATCTACTGGCATTTCGACTGGATATCCTAGAATCTCGAATTTCGAGCGTCCGCTTCTGGCCGCACTGCGCCGGTCGCCCAGGCGGCTGGCGGACTTCCGGAATAGTTTCGAAAGCAGTCGATCGCGTTGCTTGCGCTATAATTTCAGCCTGTGACCCTATGTATGGACTCCTCCAACCCAGTTGCCTAGGTTGGAAGGTCGACCAAGACCAGAACGGAGTCCATACATGCGCTATTCAACAACAGTTGGCGTCGACCTTGCAAAGAACGTCATTCA
>Ga0210095_1000026_pt1 | contig 65638 bp, 65 predicted proteins | sample China_Galinas_PW_FD_184861 | JGI IMG/M metagenome (GOLD analysis project Ga0210095, IMG submission 184861) | Wetland microbial communities from San Francisco Bay, California, USA, that impact long-term carbon sequestration - China_Galinas_PWA_D1... | ecosystem: Environmental > Aquatic > Marine >...
AGGATGAATTAAATAAGGATAAAGTTGTAGTAGTTGGTGGATTCCAGGGTGTTAGCTATAAGAAAGATGTTACTACACTTGGAAGAGGTGGTTCCGATACTTCCGCCGTTGCTCTGGCAGCAGCATTAAATGCGGTAAGATGTGAAATATATTCTGATGTAGATGGCGTTTATACTGCTGATCCATCTTTAGTTAAAGAAGCCAAACATCTGCCTGAAATTTCCTACCAGCAGATGCAGGAAATGAGCACAGCAGGGGCAAAAGTGCTGAATGCCCAGGCAGTTCAATTTGCAAAAGAATCTAATATTGTAATTCATGCACGGAGTACTTTTAATCCGGGTGCAGAAACAATTATTAAAACATCAAAAGCGGTCCGGTCAAGGGAAATAACGGGTATAGTGCACGAAAATGATATAGTAAGAGTGATCCTTTCCTATAAAACTAATACGGAAGATTTTAATGAGCTTCTTCGGATTTTAGAGGAAAAACAAATTGGAATAAAAGAATTAAATGTTACTGAAGCAGAAATCGAAGAGATTAAATCAAAAGCATCTTTTGTTATTTCCTATAAAAACATTTATGGCTGGGAAATATTTAAAGATAAATTAAAATCGAAATTTAATGATAAAATTGAATTTGATTATAACCTTGGAGCACTTTCAATAATAGGGGAGGGACTTAACAGGGATAATGAAACTTTATTAGCTTCACTTGATGTTTTAAAGAGAGAAAATATCAGAGTTATGGGTATAACAACTACGTCATACAGAATTTCATTACTTGTAGCCAGGAATGATTTACAAAAAAGTATGACAATAATTCATAATAAATGGATTAAAGAAAACGCCTGATGGCAATAATAGTTCAGAAATATGGCGGCAGTTCTGTCGCCGATACAACAAAAATAAAAACAATTGCTCAAAAACTTGCCGGCAGGATCAAGGAAGGGAATCAACTTGTGGTTGTTGTTTCAGCCATGGGTAAAACAACAGATAACCTGATTAACACAGCAAAAGAAATAACTGACAATATTGTGCCTCGTGAACTTGATATGCTTCTAACCACGGGTGAACAGGTTACTGCAGCGCTTTTGTCTATTGCGCTGAATGATATCGGAATAAAAGCAAAATCTCTTAATGCCTTTCAGCTTGAAATATTAACAACTAATGATTTTAATGCTGCAAGGATTAAAAATTTAAAAGTCGATAAGATTAAAGATTTCCTTAATAAATTTGATGCAATTATTGTAACTGGTTTTCAGGGCATTACGGATGAAGGAGAAATAACAACTCTTGGACGTGGTGGATCAGATACTTCTGCAGTTGCTCTGGCCGCAGCAATGAACGTTAATTGTGAAATTTACAGCGATGTAGCGGGAGTTTATTCAACTGATCCTAAATTTCATCCAACGGCAAAAAAACTTAAGGTAGTTGCTTATGATGAAATGCTCGAAATGTCCAGCCTTGGAGCAAAAGTCCTGCATAGTCGTTCTGTAGAAATTGCTAAAAAATTTAATACTAAAATTTATTGTGGATCAACTTTCTCAGATGAGGAGGGTAGTTACGTGGTAGATGATTATCTTGAACAGCCAAGTGTGACAGGCTTAAGTACAATGGATAAGCAAACACAGGTTACAATTTCGAAATTGCCGCTGGATTATACACTTGTACACGATATCTTTAAAAGTGTTGCAAACCATAACCTGAATGTGGATATGATTTCTATTATCAGCAATTCAAGCCTGAATGTTTCCTTTACTATAATTGAAGATGAAAAACATCATTTTCAGAAAGCTCTTTCCGATGTTTTACAGGATTTGCCAAAATTAAATATCAGGTACAATAGCGGATATTCTAAAGTTTCTATAGTGGGAATAGGAATGAAATCCAGCAGCGGAGTTGCAGCAAAATATTTTGAAGCTTTGAAAGAAATTCCGGTAAAACTGGTAACTACTTCCGAAATAAAAATTTCCTGTCTCGTTGAAGAGCAATACAAAGAACGCGCAATGAATGCATTAATCAAAATGTTTGAATTATAGAGGTTATAAATGAGTTTAGAACCTGTTGAACTAAGACATATTCTTCACAAAAATCCTGAACTTTCTTTTAATGAAGTTAATACTACAAAATTGCTTCTTAAAAATATTGGTGATTTTAATGCCGATTTAAAAATCCACACTCCATTTAAGACAGGGTTGCTTGTAGAATACAAAGTTAATGATGGCGATTATTTTTTATTCCGTGCTGATATTGATGCGCTACCGGTTAAAGAAGAAAATGAAATTGATTTCAGATCAAACAATGAATTTATGCATGCCTGCGGTCATGATGTCCATACTTCAATTATGTATGCTTTTTTAAGACAGGTTAGTGAGAATAAATATGACAAAAATATTTTATTCCTTTTTCAGCCTGCAGAAGAAAGCGGCGGCGGGGCAATGGAATTTTATGCAACCGGAATCTTCGATAAATTTACTATCAGTAAAGCATTTGCACTGCATGTAACTGATGAATATAAAGAAGGAACTGTTGCCAGTACAGCAGGCGTATTATTTGCTTCAGCTCTTGAAATGGATTTTGAGTTTAAGGGTGTTAGTGCTCACGTCGCTTTCCCGAAAGAAGGCAAAAATGCATTTAATGCATTAAGAATATTTCTTGATGAATGTGAGAAAATGCCCGTTATTCCGGAATCTCCAATAGTACTTGGAATCGGGAAAATTCTTGCGGGGGAGGTAAGAAATATTACACCTGATTTTGCTAAACTTGAAACCACAATAAGGGGACTCAGCAAAGAAAAAGTTCTTAATTACTGTGCTGATCTTCAAATAATTTTAGAAAAGATTGAACAAAAAACAGGGGTTAAATTTGCAATGAAAAAAGGTGCGCATTACCCTGAAGTTATTGTGGATGAAAAATTGTTTAATGATCTATCGAAAGTTTTATCCGCAAAATTTGATTTTATAGATTGTGGTTATAAAATGACAGGTGAAGACTTTGGATTATTCTCCAGGAATTTTCCTTCGTTTATGTTCTGGCTGGGAACATCAAAAAATGGTGAGCGATATGGACTGCATAGCCCGCGTTTTCTACCGCCTGATTCAGTAATTGAAAAAGGTAAAAACATTTTCACAGAAATTCTTATATCACAAATGTAAATTATATTTTTAATGTCTCATTTTGAATCCTGTCTTAAAAGAAAATACCTTCCTTAGGCTAAAGCTTATAATTGGATAAATTTAGGAACTTTTAGTATGGCACACTTGTTGAAAAATTAAACGAGTTGTTGACTCATCTTTTTGTTTGATTGCCGTTATTGAAGGAAGTGGGCTATATAGTCCGGAGGGCTCTTTCAATTATCGGCAATCTTTTTTTTATACCTCACTTTGATATTCACAGTTTTTTGGTATTTCCGGGTGTACAAGTAATACCTCTTCCTTCATTAATGCAACTTTACCAGGTTCCATTCCTTTCTTTTTTACTACATATTTTTTAAAGGAATATGATACCGGTGCTAACCCCGCTGTTTTTGCCTTGCTGTGAAAAGCAGCAATTGAGGCCGTTTTTTTCAATACATCTTTAGGAACGGGCTCTTTAGTATTTTCTATTCTAAGAACAACATGTGAACCTGATACACTCCTGGCATGAAACCAGTAGTCATTTTGCTTTGCAAACTTAGTAGTAAGCAGATCATTATTTTTACTGTCTTTGCCAACATAAACATTGTATTTCCCATCTATGATATAATGTTTAAACTTTATTTTAATATCATCATTCTGTTTTTTGCTTTCTGTCTCTTTAATTTTTAACTCCTTCATAATATCCTTTAATTCTTCCGGTGTTTCAGATTTATTAAATTTCTTTTCAATATTCTTATGCTTTCTAAATTCAGTTTCCGAGAGGTTCAGCAATTCTTTATTTTTTTCACGGCTTATTCTTTCACTTTTGGATTTATTAAAATAATTATCAGCATTTTGCTTTGGAGATTTATTCTCATCCAGTTTAATTTTTATTAACTCATTGTTTTTGTAAATATCTTCTAATTGTACCGATTTCATCCCTTTTTTGACGTTATGAATATTGATTAGAAGAAGATTGCCGATTCTGCTGTATTCTTCCTCTTTGCTATCTTTTTGAAGAACAGCTTGCAGCCTGTTAATTTTTGAAGCGATCTTCTCCAGTTCCCGGTTCAGATGCTTCTCGATTATTCTTTTTCTCTTCCCAAAATCATCAGAAAAATATTTTCTCCCGATATAATAATTCTGGGCATCTATTAGTTTATCGAAGATCTTTTTCTCTTCATATGGAAATATTTGGAAGGATTGCGGAGCAAGATATATCTCAGCAGATGATTTATCCTGAAATATTGCAATTTTTCCCCGGAATATTTCTTTTATCACCCGGGAAATTATTTTATTACTTTCGTCCTTCTTATCATCAATTCTTATTTTTGTCTCAAGGATAATTTCTTTGCCCAGTATTGGATATTCCTTTCTCATTTCGTCAAAATCCATTTCCGTTCTTTCTGACAAAATATCAAGATGATTTTCTTCGGAAATAAATCTTGTTTTTTTTATTTCATCCAAAAATTTATTCTCAATTTCTTCATCCTCGGATTTGAAAGAAATAATTTTCTCACCCTTATCAATAAGGTGTAAATTTGTATACTTGCCGCGTATTGCAAAATAAATTGAGAAGTTTTCAAATCTTAGTCTTACTATCCTATCAAATTCTGCAATTTCAATTTCCAGTAGTGGGGAAGGGGAATATTCAGTAAAAAAGTCTACCGTGTTTTTCTTTGCCCTGTGAAAATTTTCTTTTAACGATATGAATGGAAATCCCGGATTTACAGATATTTCAAAAAAGTAGAAGGTATCTTTATTCCTGAGCTCCAAAATAATTTTATTCTTTTCCTGCGAGAACACAGATGCAAGCATGAAATCTTTTAGCAGAGGCCCAGTCTCTTTAATAAATCTGTTTAGAATAAAATAATTTTTATACATCAGTTAATATTTTACTAATAATTAAAGTTAGATCAACTCTCAGACAATAAAAAAGGGTTGAAACTTAATTCAACCCTTAATTTAAAAGAAATTTACAAATAAAACGTCAGGACTTGGATCCTGTTCGCTCTTTAACTATAGCATCAAGGCCTTTAATCCTGGCGAAAATCCATGCCCCTCCTATAAACGCTGCACCTGCGATTATAAGGAAAAACATTTTTTTATCGGTAAAATCATCCCAGAAGCTGGCCATAATTCCTGCTGCCTTACCTCCGAGAGAAGTTGACAGGAACCAGCCGCCCATCATTAGCGCAGTTGTTCGTGCCGGCGCTAATTTTGAAACGAGTGAAAGTCCTATCGGGCTCAGGAACAATTCACTTACCGTGAAAATTCCATATGTCAGGAAAAGCCAGTAAGCCCCGGTTTTATGAGTATAAACTGATGGAACTGACATAATGGCGAAAACCATAATAAGAGCCGAGAATCCGGAAATAAAAAGGGCCATTCCAAATTTTGCCACTGTCGAAGGTTCATGCTTCCGCTTTCGCATAAATCCGAAAAATCCCACCACAAGAGGCGTTAAAACTATAATAAAAAATGGATTGATCGACTGGAACAATTCAGCATTTGCAAGTTTAAGAACTTCATTTGCACCGGGCCACTCCTTCTTTGGCAAATTATTAAAATATGGATCGGGCCCCATTACAGTTTGAACTTTACCATTGCTGTCTACCACAGGACGCAAATACTGGTCTACTTTGGGCACAACTTTTGGCGCTGTGCTAACATCCGTAACCATATCAATTGCCTCTGCAGGTTTTTCAAGAAGGGCAGGAATCTCACGGTTTGTATAAGATTGGGCCCAGATTGTCAGACCGGTTGCATTCTGGTTATAAATAGTCCAGAATATAATCGAAATAGAAAAAATAAAAAGAAGCGCGCCGATTGCTCGCTTATCTGAACCAATAGAACGCAGCCAGAGTGACACGTAAAATGCAATAATAGGGAAGCAGGCAAATATAAAAGCGTCATTTGAGTTAGAGCCAAATATGTTATTAGGAATAACCCAGCCAATAATTGCAAATACTATTGCGGGTAAAAATACATACATGAAAATCTGTTTCATCGATGCATCTTCTTTCTCCATCGGCTTTTTTACATCTGCGTATTTTACATCTTTGAGACCCGATGCAAGCCAGATCATACCGATTATAAGTCCAACCCCTGCAGCAGAAAATGCATAACCCCAGCCATAAACATTTCTTAAATATGCAGCAACGAAGTTACAAACAAGTGCGCCGATATTTATTCCCATATAAAAGATATTATATGCGTTGTCTTTTAAGGGTTTCAGTTCTTCAGTGTTATAAATTATTCCAAGGAGAGTGCTTATGTTAGGTTTAAAAAATCCATTACCAATTATTACTAGTCCCAATGAAATAAAAAGGGCAGTGTTTCCCGGAATGGCCAGTCCAAAATATCCTGCGGCCATAAGTGTACCACCTATAAAGATGGATTTTAAATAGCCCAGGTAACGATCTGCAAGTAGACCTCCGATAAATGGTGTCAGGTAAACAAGTGCAATGAATGAACCAACGATATCTGCCGCTGTTTTTGTATCAAAACCTTTACCGCCGGTTTTTGTGTCAATAAGATATAATAAAAGGATACCTACCATCAGGTAATAGCCAAAACGCTCCCACATTTCTGTAAAGAACAAGACATACAATCCTTTTGGGTGCTTTTTTAACATCAGAGGACCTCGTAATAATTTATTAAGGAAGTGATTTTAATTTTGGAATTTTTCGCGTAAGACTTCAATATTGTGTGAAACTTTGAATGAATTTCTATGTTAAAGTTGTTACAATATATGTGAATTTTATCATTTTTCATAATTTTCTAATAATAAAATATTATTTAATTGATTCAGCTATTTACTTATAATACCTTTAGTTGTATAAGAAAACTTCATTTAATATATTACAATAATGAAAAAAATTATTAAAAAATCCTTTGTAATAAAATCAGTAGCATTTCTTGTAGGTATTATTGCACTTATTTTATTATTAAACAACCTAATTTTACCCTGGTATGTAAGTTCACCCGAAACTGTAGTTCCTAACATAGTTGGAATGGATAAAGTTCAGGCTTCCAAAATTCTTGAAGAAAATAATCTCCAACCAGTAATTGGAGATACAACTTACGATGCTTCAGTACCGAAAGATGCCGTTATGCTGCAAAAACCGGGTGCAGGAGAAACAGTAAAGACAGGAAGAAGGATATATCTTTATATAAGCGGCGGAGATCCTGTAGTTTCTGTGCCAGCTTTAAAGGGAAAATCACTCAGGGATGCAAAATTTGCTCTTGAGCGGCTGGGATTAAGCCTTGGACAGGTAGAAGATGTTCCTTCCGACAACCCTAAAGATATGATCTTTGATCAACAATACGCCCCCGGTACTCCCTTAAAGAAAGGGGAAACAGTTGGTGTGACAATGAGTATTGGGAATAATTCAGGATTGTTAATTGTACCGGATTTAATCGGTAAGTCATTGACCGAAGCTCAGCAAGTTCTGGCAGACAGCTCATTGAATGTTGGAAAAATCAATTATCAGAGTTCATACTCACTTCTCCCTAATACAGTAGTTGATCAATATCCGAGCAAAGGCAGCAGAGTAAATAATGGTGCAAAAATAGATTTGTTCGTTACAAAAAATTCCGATTCACCAAATAATTAGATTACATTATGGCAATATTAGCTCCTTCCATACTTTCAGCTGATTTATCAAATCTCTCACAGCAAATAAGATTAGTTGAAATGAGCGGAGCCGGTTGGATACATTGTGATATTATGGATGGACATTTCGTTCCCAATATTTCTTTTGGGCCTATTTTAGTAAAAGCAGCAAAAAAATGCACTAAGCTTCCTCTTGATGTTCACCTCATGATTAAAAATCCGGATAATTATCTTGAAGATTTTGTTAAAGCCGGCGCAAATTTTATAACAGTTCACCAGGAAGAAGTTGTACATCTCAATCGTACAATAAACAAAATTAAAGAACTCGGGGCTAAGGCGGGAGTTGCAATAAATCCGGCAACACCAGTCAGTACATTAAAGGATATTGTGGAATTTGCTGATCTTATTTTGGTTATGTCCGTCAATCCCGGATTTGGAGGTCAATCCTTTATAAAAAGTTCACTTCGAAAGATAAAAGAAACTGTTCAGCTCAGGAAAGAAATGAATGCAGATTTTATTATTGAAGTCGATGGGGGAATTGACAACAAGAATATAAAATCGATTAAAGAAGCTGGCTGCGAAGCTTTTGTAGTTGGTTCTTCCATTTTTGGTGCTGATAATGTTTCAGCGGCAGCAATGGAATTAGCCAATATTATTGAATAAGTATTGTAAATATCTTAATTATGATTACAAAAGACTAAGATATAGGATTAAAATACTGAAGTGACTTTTGTCACTTTTTTTTTAAGGGATCAAAATTGATAATTCAAATAATAGACCTTTCCAATATAGAAGTCTTTAGAGGATACAGTGAATATTACAAAATATTCAGAGAGGTTTATGAGATTAATCTGCTTGGGCTTGAATTAAGAGATATACCACACAAACTTGCTGAAAGTGTTCAGAAGATAATTCTTCAAGAAAAGGAAATTTGTTATAAGATAAAAAAAGACAAAAATTATATCGATTTGCTCGTAACAGGTTCAGTAAGAAATTTTAAAGACCTTTCCAGAAAAATTCTTTCCGGCGGTGATGAAGATCTTGGTTACCAGATTAGTAATATTATTAAGAAATATGATGATTATGATCACGCTTCATATTCTTTTGGTGATAAGACATTTAATTTTAGAAATTCTTATGTAATGGGAATCTTAAACGTAACGGAAGATTCATTTTCTGATGGTGGAAGGTATTTATCTTCCGATAAAGCTATTTCTCACGCTATTGAAATGATAGATGCAGGAGCTTCCATAATCGATGTCGGTGGTGAATCTACCAGGCCGGGAGCTGAAGAGATTTCTGCAGATAAAGAAATCGAAAGAATAATTCCTGTAATTGAAAAAATTTTAGAAGAAAGACCCAGGACAATAATTTCCGCAGATACCACAAAAAACGAAGTAGCAGAGAAAGCCCTTTCTGCTGGGGCTAAAATTATTAATGATATAAGCGGATTTAATTTTGATCCGGGAATGGTTAAAGTTCTGAAAAAATATAAAGCCGGATACGTTTTAATGCATATGAAGGGAAAACCCGCAGATATGCAGAAAAATCCTTATTATGATGATGTTGTAAAAGAAATTTATGATTTCCTTTTTGAAAAGAGCAGGTTACTATTGAAAGAAGGAATTAAGAATATTTTTATTGATCCGGGTATCGGGTTCGGCAAAAGGGTTCAGGATAATTTTGAATTATTAAAACGAATAGAAGATTTTAAATGCCTTGGATTTCCTATATTAATTGGTGTTTCAAGAAAATCTTTTATTGGTAAATCGCTGGAACTGGAAATAGGGAACAGGGATATACCAACGGCCGTACTTGAAGCTGCATCAATCAGGAATGGGGCAAAAGTTATTAGGACGCACAACGTTAATAACGGTGTGCAGGTTTGCAAATTATTAAATCAATTAACTTAAATGTTTGAATTATTCAGAGTAGGATTTTTAACAGTAAATTTTACAGATCTAATTGACATCTGTATTGTTACTTTTATACTTTATAAGCTCTACACACTGCTGAAGGGAACTATTGCTGCGCAGATATTCATCGGCTTGATGATTATTCTGTTGATCTCTTTTATTTCGCAAGCTGCAAATCTGAGGGCGTTGAGCTGGTTATTAAAATTAATTACAGACATCTGGGTAATTGCATTTTTAATTCTATTTCAGCCTGAAATTAGAAGGCTGCTTGTAATTGTAGCAAGAAATCCATTCTTCAGAATGTTTGTTAAATCTGATTCGTCTGAGCCTGCATCAATTATAGCTGATGCCGCTTTTGAACTTTCCCAGCATCAGCATGGCGCTTTGATGATAGTTGTAAAATCCACGGGAATTCGTGGCTTTACAGAAACAGGAGAGTTGCTAAATTCAAAACTTAGTGTTGGTTTATTAAAAGCAATTTTCTTTCCCCGTTCACCTTTACACGATGGTGCTGTAATAATTAAAAACGACACGATTGAAGCAGCACGCTGCACATTACCTCTTTCATTAAAAACGACTGCAAATGGTGAAACACTTGGAATGCGACACAGAGCCGGACTTGGAATTTCAGAGCAGGCAGACGTCTTAAGTGTCATTGTTTCTGAAGAAACCGGAAGTATTTCACTAGCAGAGGATGGAGAACTTTCAAAAGGATTATCCAAAGACGCTCTGCGTAAAAAACTGGCCAGTGCTTTCAAGGCTCCTGCCGTAAAAGGTTGGAAAGGGATATTTGAGCATTATGTCAAATCAAAATAATACCTGCGCTGTAATTCCTTTTTTTAACGAAGAAAAAACAATTGCTGAAGTAATTAAGAAAACTCTAAAGTTTGTTAAAAACGTTATTGCTGTTAATGATGGTTCTACGGATAATTCAATAAAGAAAATTCCCGTTGATGAAAGAATTATTGTTCTTCAAAATAAATTTAACGAAGGAAAAGGGGCTGCTCTAAATAAGGGATTTAAAGAAAGCTTAAAAAGAGGATATGAGTTTACTTTCACCCTGGATGCTGATTTACAACATCCTCCTGAAAATCTCCCTGATTTTTTCCCAATAATTAACAACTATGATATTGTAATTGGTAACAGGCTCGAAGATATTTCAGATATGCCGCCTCAAAGAATATTAAGTAACAAAATCACTTCATTTTTAATGGGAATTAAAACCGGACAGTCAATTTTAGACAGCCAGTGTGGGTTCAGATTATTCAGGACTAGAATTCTTCAGGATATATTACCTACCTTTTCAGGTTATGAAGCAGAAAGCCAGATATTGATTAACGCGGCAAGAAAGAATTATAAAATTGGTTTTGTTAAAGTTCCGACAGTTTATGGTGAAGAAGAAAGCAAAATGAATCCATTTCAGGCAATAACAGGTTTTATTAGAGTTTTATTTATCTAATTTTAATTTAATATTAAAATTTTATTGTACTGTAAATATGGTATTGTCATAATTTCAAAATGTCATTCCGGACTTGATCCGGAATCTGAAAAGCTTAAGCAAGGTTCTGAAATAAATTCAGAATGACCGTAACCATTAGTTAATGTATGTTGAAATTAGGACACTACCAAAAATCTCAATATTTTATATCAGGATTTATTATCTTCAAACGTAGAATCTTACAGTTAAATTAGGTTTAAGACATTTGATTTATTGAAAATACAGCGCATCAAATAAGGAGGCTAAGATGAAATTAAGATATTTTTCCCATTCAGCTTTTCAGATTACAACTTCTGCAGGCAAAAAGATATTAATTGATCCTTATCTGGATGATAATCCAACTTCACCGGTTAAATCCGATGATGTTTCGGCAGATTATATAATTTTAACTCATGCACATGGTGATCATATTGGAGATACTTTCAAAATTGCCAAAAGATGTGAGTCCACTGTAATTGCTGTGAATGAATTAGCCAATTATTGCAGTGAAAAAGGAGCCAAAGCTCATAATATGCATATTGGTGGTGGTTACGATTTTGAATTTGGCAGAGTTAAATTCACTATAGCTCACCACGGTTCGCAAACTCCGGATGGGCAATACGCCGGTGAACCTGCAGGAATAGTTTTAACAATTGACGGAAAAACTATTTACCACACAGGTGATACAGGATTGTTTTACGATATGAAACTCATAGGTGAAATGAATAATATTGATTACATGCTCGTTCCTATCGGGGATAATTTTACAATGGGTATTACCGATGCTGTAAAAGCCGTTGAATTTGTGAATCCAAAGCACGTAATTCCAATGCACTATAAAACATTTCCTGTTATTAATGCAGAGCCCTCTGAATTTAAAAGCAGAATTGAAAAGGACGGGAAAATATGCCGGGTTATGGAATTTGGAGAAGAGATTGAATTGTAAGTAATTTACTTTACTTACTTATTTTTCATTTATTAAATCAAACAGAAATTAATGGCAAAAGTTATTTCAGTGGCAAATCAGAAGGGAGGAGTTGGTAAAACATCAACTGCCATAAACCTTTCATCATCACTTGCCGCAGCAGAAAAAAAGACTTTATTGATAGACATCGATCCGCAGGCTAATTCATCTTCAGGGTTGGGTGTTCATAATCATGCTCCGTCCGTTTACGAAGTTTTAATCGGAGAGATAAACATAAAAGAAGCCATTCTTGAAACATTTATGCCCAACCTGGATTTACTTCCATCAAATATTAACCTGGTTGGTGCAGAGATAGAAATGGTGGATATGGACAATCGCGAAAAATTATTTGGAGAAGCAATTTTAGAAATTCGTGATAAATATGATTACATATTAATTGATTGTCCGCCGTCACTTGGACTTTTAACTTTAAATTCACTTGCAGCCTCAAATTCTGTAATAATTCCTGTTCAGTGCGAGTATTTTGCCCTGGAAGGACTTGGACAATTATTAAATACCATAAATATTGTTAAACAGCATTATAATGAAAACCTTACAATTGAGGGTGTGGTTTTGACAATGTTTGATGTAAGGTTGAGACTATCACAGCAGGTTGCGGAAGAAGTAAAAAAATATTTTGGTGATAAAGTTTTTAATACCATTATTCACAGAAATGTGAGAATTTCAGAGGCACCGAGTTATGGCAAACCCGTAATTTTATACGATGCTATTTCCACAGGCGCAAAAAACTATATCGAACTGGCTTCTGAATTATTGGAAAGAAATTCAAACAAAATTAAAAAAGTAGAAAATGAGTAAGTTAAAACCGGGACTTGGCAGGGGACTTGATGCACTTATAAACCCTCGTGCTAGAAATGAAGAAGAAAAAGCACAGGATTATTCAAGTCTAAAAAAAGATGATGGAAAAGAGGTAGACGTACTTGCCAAAATTCCTATTGATGTAATTTCACCAAATCCGTTTCAACCAAGAACTTCATTTGAACCGGAAGCTTTGGAAGAGCTTAAGAAATCAATTCTCTCTAATGGTTTAATTCAGCCAATTACCGTAAGACGTACAAAGGAAAATAAATATGAGCTTATTTCAGGTGAACGAAGGTTAAAAGCCTGTAAAGGAATTGGATATAAAGATATCCCGGCCTACATTATCCAGGTTGACAGCAATGAAGCGATGCTCGCTCTTTCCCTTATTGAGAATATACAAAGAGAAAAATTAAACCCTATTGAAGTTGGATCAGCTTATAAAAGACTGATGGAAGAATGTGCTCTTACCCAGGAGCAGATTGCTGAAAAAGTAGGGAAAGACAGGACAACAGTCGCTAATTCAATTAGATTATTAAAACTTCCGAAAGAAGTCCAGAACAGTCTGATAAGTGATGAAATTACATCCGGGCACGCAAGAGCTATTATTAATCTTCCCACAGAAAAAATGCAGCTTCATGTACTTGCTAAAATTAAAAATGAAAGCCTATCTGTAAGAAAAGTTGAACAACTGGTTAAAAAACTTCTGACAGATCCCGGATCTCCCGGCAAAAGATCTGTATCCTTTAAACCTCATGCAAAGCCAAATGTATCAAATCTAAATGATGTTGAAGACAAGCTTAGAAAAATATTCGGCACTAAAGTTACCTGTAAGCAGAAACCTGATGGTACAGGTGATATTGTAATTGAATTTTATTCAAATGACGAATTGGAAAGACTGTTTGAACTTTTTGAAATCATTGATAAATCATATAACTAAAGTTTTTTTTATTATCCTGTTGCTGCAATCAATTTCATTTTCACAACAGGATTCTACAAGTGTTACAAACACAACGAAAACTGATTCAGTTTTTGTTATGCACAAATCGCCATGGGGTGCTGTTTTAAGAAGTGCTATTTTGCCGGGCTGGGGACAGTTCTATAACGAATCGTATATTAAAGTGCCGGTAGTCTGGGGAATTTTCGGGGCTCTGGCGGCCGGATGGATACACTACAATAATAAATATAAAGATTCACGTGACCTGTATCTTTCCACTCTAAATGATGTTTACAGGCAAAACCGGGATTTCTACAGGGATCAAAGGGATCTGATGGGAATTTATATAGGATTAGCCTATTTCTTAAACCTTGTGGATGCTTATGTGGATGCCCAGCTTTTTGATTTTACAGTGAAAGAAAATAATATGACAAGAGAACCTTGGCTGAATATAAAAGTAAGATTTTAAATAAATAAGAATCTCTATGAAAAATATAATAGCCTGTAACAATTGTCACGAAGAAAATCCTTTTTACGCCAAAACCTGCTGGAAATGCCATGGGTACTTGCGTGATAAAGTTTACAATATTGATTTATGGAAAACTATCGGAAAACTTACCGATAATCCGGGTGTAGGCTTTAAATCGATCATTTTATCCGATCATAAAAATTTCGCTTTTGCTATAATCCTTTTTGCTGCAATTAAATTTTATATTGATTCACTTTTCCTGACTATGTTTTCCAAAAGGGCAGGCGTACCCGGCCCGGACCTCTTAATTAGCTTTGGTATCGTATTAGTAGTTACTTTTTTAGTAATCCTTTTATTTGCATTTCTTCTAAAGTTAATTACATCATCGACAAATGCACAGACAAGATTTATAGATAATTACGCTATATTTTCCTACAGTCTTGTCCCTCATGCAATTGGGCTTTGCATATTACTTCCAATTGAATTAGTGATATTTGGAGGTTACTTATTTTCTTCAAATCCATCACCATTTTCTATAAAAGAAACACTTGCTTATATAATGGCAGGATTTGAAGTATTAGTCCTGTTGTGGAGTTTGTTCTTAGCAATCTTTGCGGTCTATATTCAAACGAGAAGCTTTCTTTTTTCACTTGCCGTAGCGATAATATTTAATGCTGCAATTTTTTATTTACTTTATCTTATCGGAATACTGGCTTAATCAAAACCTGTTGCCGTGCTCCGATATGGGGTATACTTTTGTAGTCTTTTGATCAGATCAAAGAATACATCACAGGTAAATCCGGAACTTCTTAATGCAATAGCCATTAGCCCTAATTACTTATTTATCATTTGATCAATAATAGCACCAAACATAATTCCTTTAGTACTAACTATAACATTATCTATATTTAATAATTTCATTATAAATAATAAAATGATGGCGCCACTTAATATTAAATCTTCGCGTCCATTTACTATAGTTTTAAATTTATTTTGAATCTCTTTAATTGAAAGTTCAGCAAGCATGTCTATCATTTCCTCAATATCCTGGCAGCTTAATATGCTCCCTTCAACGAGGTTTTCATCAAATTGCTCCAGGTTTTTCTTAATACATGCAAGGGTGGTTGGTGTACCTGCTAAAGCAATAGCTGCTTCGGGAGCATAGCCCATTTTTTTTAATTTTTTGAATAATACTGACAGCTCATTTCTGAACTTTTCAATTTCAGTTTTCAGGGGAGGATCGTTAAGAAAGTATTTCTCCGATGCGCTCACTACACCGGTTTTGAAACTTTCCCGAAAACTCATTTCCGATCCTTTTCCAAAAGTTAATTCCGTGCTTCCACCGCCAATATCAATAACAAGCATTTCCCGGCCAGTATTTACACCGCTTATAGCACCCAGATAAGAAAGGCGGGCTTCTTCAAAACCTGTTACTATTTTAGCTGTCCAGTTAAACTTTTCCCTGATTTCATTGGCAATTTGGACACCATTTGCAGCAATTCTAAATGCATTTGTTGCTGTGACGATTATTCTTTCACAATTATGTCTTTTTATAATTTCTGAATAGTCCTCCAGAACGGCAAATAACTCCTTAACCTTTTCTTCAGTAATCTTTTTTCCCGGCAGCAGTCCTTTTCCGATTCTTGGAATTCTGTACTCATTGAGCAAGGTTTCAATTTGGGAGTTGTCAGAAATCCTTGCTATTAGAAGCAGGACAGTATTTGTACCGATATCAATTGAGGCAACAATCATATTTTTTTTTTATCTTAATTTAACTAAATAAAAAGAGTTATGGAAAATCTAAAAACTTCATCCAGAATAATATTGTTCTTTACAATTCTGTCCGGCGCCCTCTGGATGGGTAGTTATTTTACCAGGTTGATGACTTCTTACCAGATATTTGAAGGTACAAATTTCACATTAAGGAATTATCTTAATAATGAAAATTTGTCAGCAGTTTTGAAATCATTTGAGCCGGCAATTTTATCTACTTTCATACTCTATATAATCTTTATAATATTTTTTATCTTATTTATTTCAACGTCGAAAATTAAGCTTAAAAATAATGGCTGGCTGTTTATTATTATTGTTCTGGTTGTTATAACTTTGCCTCTCGAAATTTATTTAATGACAATTGATTACAGGCTGATAACTGCCCTGAATACTTCTGGTTTTAACCAGAAAGAAGTTTTGGATTTAATTATAAGTAGATTTAAGATATTTTCGAGTTTCCCGGTAATTGAGATGTTATGCTATTTCTCGGTTATTTATTTTTTCATTTTTCAGCCTTTAACTAAAAAAGATGTAGACAAAATATGAAATTGAAAGAAAAAGAATTTGAAGAAATAATTCAGGATCTTAAAGCGCTTGCCGCACAGCTTGGCGCAGAAGTTCGTTTTGAGAAAGGTGATTTTAAAGGTGGATACTGCCTATTGAAAGAAAGCAAGATTATTGTAATAAATAAGATGGCAAATCTCCAGAGGAAAGTAATGATACTTTCTATGGCTCTTAAAGAACTTGGGATAGATGAAATGTATCTTACTCCAAAGATGCGTGAAATAATAGACGAGATGGCGGAAAACAGATGAAAATACTCGTTATAAACGGACCGAACCTGAATATGCTCGGGAAAAGAGATAAGAGCCATTACGGCAATTTGTCACTCGATAAAATTGAAGGATTGTTGAAAGATGAGTTTCAAGATATCTCTTTTAAATTTTATCATTCAAACCTGGAAGGCGAAATTGTTACAAAAGTGCAGGAAGTCGAAAATAATTACAACGGTATAATTATAAACCCGGGAGGTTATGCACATACATCGGTTGCAATCAGAGATGCACTGGCCGAGTGCAAGATTCCAAAAGTCGAAGTACATTTGTCCCATCTGGCAAACAGGGAAGAGTTCAGGCAAAACCTGGTAACTGCAACTGCCTGTGATGGATATATCTCCGGATTTAAAGAAAACAGTTATCTTGCCGGTGCTTATTTAATGATAAAGTTACTTAAATAATATTTTTATTCGCAGAGAGGAGCACTTCCTCATCTTTGCTTTTATAATAAATAAATGAGGAAAATGTTTTGATTAAAGCAGTAGTTTTTGATCTCGATAATACATTGATGGATTTTATGAAAATGAAAAGACGCTCTATCGAAGAAGCAATACCCGCTATGATAGACGCCGGACTATCAATAACACAGGAAGAAGCAAATAAAGTTATTGATGACATTTATAAAGAACAGGGGATAGAATACCAGAAAGTTTTTGATGTATTTCTGCAGCGCGTGCTTAACCGGATGGACTACAAAATTCTCTCAGCGGGAATAGTTGCCTACCGGAGAGCAAGAGAAGCGGCTCTTACACCTTACCCTCACGTTTATTCAACTCTGAATAAACTATTAAAGATGGGTATTAAAATGGGGATATTATCTGACGCTCCGGCAAAAGAAGCATGGTTAAGGCTGGCACAGCTAAATTTCCATCACATTGTTGATGCTGTAGTAACTTTTGAAGATACAGGTGAAAGAAAACCTAGCGCAGCACCTTTTCAAATGGTATTGAAAAAGCTTCAGGTAAAACCCGAAGAAGCTTTAATGGTAGGTGATTGGGCTGAAAGAGATATAGTAGGTGCGAGCAACATTGGCATGAAAACAGCTTTCGCAAAATACGGTGACACTTTTGAAACTGATGTTCACAACGCAGATTATGAATTAGCTGATATTAGCCAGCTAATTGACATCATTATTACAGAGAACGAGTTATAGCCCTTTTCTAAAGTTTAGATTGATTTATAAACTTGGATATTGCTATTAAAAAGTCAATTAGTTATTTTGGCTTAAAATAATTATGAGCTGTAATGAAAGACCTATCTATTAAGAAGCTTTATTACTCAATCAGCGAAGTAAGCAAGATAACAAGCGTGGAGCAGTATGTACTTCGTTATTGGGAAACTGAGTTTGAACAACTCAAACCTCAGAAAAACAGAGCTGGTAACAGAATCTACACCAATAAAGATATCCAGCTTATAATTCACATTAAAAGTCTCCTCAGAGAAAGGAAATATACAATTGAGGGTGCCCGGAAAATTCTGGAAGACTTCTCGGCTGAAAATGTCTTACAGGTAGAAGAGCCGGAAACGAAGGAGACAGGTAATACCAATGTTTCGGTTACAGAATCCCGGAAAGAAAAGCCATCCCTTAAAAAAGATCTTGAAGAGATCAAAAGTATTTTAGAACTTTTGGTATCAAAATTATAATTTTTTTCGGAACGTGGCGCAGCCCGGTAGCGTACCTCAATGGGGTTGAGGGGGTCGCGGGTTCAAATCCCGCCGTTCCGACATTTAAGCAGTTCGTCAGGACTGCTTTTTTATTTTAAATAATGGAACAATTTGCTTCATAATTCATTAGAACAAAGAACAGCTATATGTTAAACAATAATATGAATTAGAAATGGACAAATCATTAAATACTTCCGAAGATTTAGAAATACGACAGCTCATAAAAAGCCTTTGCAGTAATGACGGACTGGAAAGACAAAACGCCCGGACTGCACTGGCTGAAAAAGGAAATAAGTCAATAGACTTTCTGATGGAACTGCTTAATAGCCCGAAACACATGTACAGATGGGAAGCAATTAAGACGATAAAAGAAATCAATGACCCCGAATCCATACCAATTTATTTAAACGCTCTGGAGGATGAAAAAAGCGATATACGCTGGATAGCGGCTGAAGGTCTAATAAATATGGGAAATCTTTCAGTGGAACCACTGCTTAAAAGACTACTCGAAAAATCTGAGGCAGTATTCGTTCTTGAAGGTGCGCATCACGTATTTATTGATCTGAAGAAAAACAAAATGCTTCCTGATGATTTTCCAATTGATAAACTATTACTTGCATTAAAAGACACCGGGTTGGTTGAGAACATTAAATCAATAGCCCACGAACTGCTGGAAAACTCCAAATGCTGATTACATGCATGTTGCTAAACACATGGTAAAGAATTACTGTTCGGTCTTTCAAGCGATTCTTTTAAGCGCAATCAAAGTAAAATCATCACTGTAAAAATCTGATGAACAAAATGTTTTTGTGGAGAGAATTATATCTCTAATAATTTTATCAGGAGATTGATTCTTGTTAGCCCCCAACAGATTCATCAACCTGTTAAGTCCGAATTGCTCATTTTCTTCATTAAAAACTTCTGTAACACCATCGGTGTAAAAAAGTATATTATCATTTTTATCTATGTAAATCTCTTTTGATATAAATTCCGCATCTTTTAACAGATTTAATGATGGGCCTGTGCTTTCGAGCAGATTTGTTTCGCTAGAATTCAGATGCAATGAAGGATTGTGTCCACAATTGGAGTAAATAAGTCTATGATTTTTATGATCTAGTATTGCATAGAAAACAGAAATAAAGTCTCTTGTGCGCATAAATTCGGAAACGTGCTCGTTCATTGCCTTCATCAGTTTTGCCGGATCAGAAAAAAGTTTTGCGTTGTATCTGAGCAATGCACGGAAGGCAGCCATTATTAATGCTGCGGGAATACCATCTCCCGAGACATCTGCTACAAGTATTGCAAGCCTGTTATCATCCAGTGATATATAATCAAAGTAATCACCCCCAATATCATATGTCGGTATACAGATACCCGAAAATTGATAGCCGTTTATCTCCGGTTCAGAGGTAGGAAGCAATCCAAGCTGTACATTTTTAGCAAGCTGAAGCTGTTCTTCAATTTTTTTATTCTCAAGTATGCGGTAATGAAGCAGTGCCTTTTCAATTGAGATTGAAGCGGCTTCGGCGAAAAAATCAAGCACCTTTATATCTTCCTGTGTAAATGCATCGAGTATGTCACTTTCAACATTTAGCGCACCAATAGTTTTACCATCACGGTAAATGGGAGACGTAATCTCTGATTTACTTTCTTTTCTCCCCACTATGTATCCTTTTTCCTTACTTACATCATGGAGAATAACGCCTTTACCTGTTTTTATTGTATGGCCGATTATGCCTTTGCCTTCCATCAACATCGTATCTGATTCGGGCGGCAGGTTTTCAAAACCGCGCTGTGCAATAGCTGCTATCTTTTGTTCAGGTGAGTGATAACCCGGGTAGTCTATGCCATCTTTCACTATAAAAATTCCCGCAGCATCATAGTGAATTATATCGCCCAACAAATCGAGTAGGAGGTTTAATATCTTGTCGAGGTCTAATGTTCCCCTGATTTTATGCGAGATATCCTTGAGAAGGTGGTACTTTATTTCTGCCGTCAGCTCTATTTTCTTCTTCATTCTGAGAGCCACGTTAAATTATAATTTATAACTTAGCCCGTAGTATCGATAAATTCAAATAATATATTAAAGCAAGCTAAATTTAAGGATAAATGACTCATTTTCTTTGATTACTGGCAAAGCTGTAATTTTACCTAAATGTGAAAGGGTCATGTAAAGTAGCGTCTCAATTTCACTTTATGAATAATATTATAGATGTCATTCTGTCCGCCACGGCGGACTATTTCAGAATCTAATAAAACAATGAGATCCCGAATCAAGTTCGGGATGACACTTGTGAAATTGAGACACTACTTTATCTCTGTTTGGCTCTGATTATCTATATTTTTCCTTTTCCTGACCGTTAACTAAATGAGACATATTTATCCGCCTATGGCGGACCGTTAGATAAATATTTTCCTGAATTTATTGCTTAAATTGTACGAGGGACTTAAATTGAAGTCGTTGAATTAAAACTCAAAAAGGGGAGTACTGATGAACCGCAAATCGATTTCAGCAATTATTATCCTGCTTATTCTATTGTTAGTTGTATCTATAAATGCCCAGACATTAGATATGCAGGCAATACCCGCCAACAAAGTACAGATTGGCCTAAACTATGACAAAGGATTTTACAGCGACAGATATGATTTTTCTACAAGTTCAGGAATTATAGGTTTGTCTCTCAATATTCCGGTTAGTTCTAAATTTAATTTGATTAGTTACATCCCGTTTATTAATTCCAGCTATAAAATAAATAATTATTACGGACCAGCTTTGCGGCACGAGAGTGGGCTGGGTAATATATTTATAGGGCTTCAATCAAACAAATTACCTGTTAACAATAAAAGATCAATTGTTACATTTGGTGTTTACCTGCCTACCGTATGGGAAGATGCAGGCTATCTTGGATCATTTGCAAACTATTACTACAGTCAGCAATTTTCGCAGAGTATGGCCGGTATATATTTTAATTATGCATATCACAAAATAGTTGATGAAGGTTTTAGCTGGGGTTTAGAGCTCGGCCCTAATTTTTATATCTCAACTGACAGGAGATACAGAAAAACTAATTTAACAATACATTATGGACTTGGAGCCGGATATAGTTTTGGTGATATTTCTCTCAGGGGTGAATTTGTCGGGATGGGCTTACTTACAGGCAGCCCAAATACTTTTGGCGATATGTTCGCCCATGTTCTGGATCTCGGCGCACAATGGAACGGAACTGTCTTAAAGCCTAAAATATTTTACAGGATATATTTATCCGATAGATTTAAATATTTTATTAATGGCGGACTTGGAGTAGGTGTTTCTGTTATTTTCAACTAAAAATAGATATATATTTTGTATCATATAAGCAGATTTCTCTTTATAACTTGCTAAATAAGTCAATTAAATATTAGTTATAAGTAATAGTTATATGATTTTTAATGAAAAATGATACTAATAATAACTTTTACGTCCTTGATGTAAATTATTTACGCAAGCCTGAGTTAAATAATTTACTAAGTAGCTCAAAGGATAATTATTTTGTTGTAACAGAAAACGTAATCGTTGAGACGATAAAAAGTAATGATTGGGACTTTATCTACAAAAAGAATTTTGCAATCATATGTCAGTATCCTGAGAAAATATATGTTTCTTCGCCAATAGGTAATATTCTTGAATACGAAAGACAGAATAAAAAAACTTCTAAAGATATTTTTAACGATCAATCAACAAAATATATTAGGTTTATCCTAAATGAAATGAAAACTGGCAACTTAGACTCACTTGACAATATTTTGAAAAAATATATTTCACTTGCTCATCAACACGTTCATTCTGAATTATTGGATTATAAGAAAATTAAAAATAGTTGGCTTACAATTCATAATGATTTTATGGAATCATCAGGATCAACATTGCGAGAACAGTTAAGGAAAAAGCAACTATCGAGTGATCAATTATATGATTTGACGATTCAAGCTATTGATGAAATATATTGTAATGAGCAAAGATTTTTTGACGATAGTTTTAGTAAAGAAGAAATAGTCAATTTTAAGCAAGAAAATTCAATGCATTATAAACTATTTGCTTCGTTGGTGTATAATAGCTTTTGGTGGCAGATTAAAAAAGGATTAGAAAATATGGATGCGAAGAAAATAACTAATGAAAAATTCGATATTGATAATATTCTAATTGCTCTTTGTGGCAAAGGAATTTATTCTCAAGAAACTTATGTAAACAAGTTACATGATAATGTGAAAAATATTTTGAAAATTAGATTTAACAACACATAACCTGCCCTCAATGCACTGTAATCAGATAGCCAAATGTATGGAAAGAGTGAAATGAATTATAAAAATCAAATAGCAGCAGGTTCAATATTGGCAATAATTGTTGCACTGGGAATAATTCTCGGGCCGGTGTTTCAACTAACAGAATTGGAAAGTACCTGGAGCTTTATTCTTGGATTTATTGCAGGCGTTACAGCAGGATTGGGAGTTGCTCTTTCAATATTTGGTTTAATCTCCCGTAGAAAAAACGGCTAAAAAAAAATCCCGCCATAAAATTTACAGCGGGATTTTCACTATAAGATCAATTCATCTTTACAAACCAAGTTTGTTTCTTATTTCTTTCGGAATAGCGTCTTTGTGAACCATTATAGCTACTGTACGGAGTTTTACGAATGGCTGTGACATATACCAGTAACCTTCATATTTTTTATCTTTAGTGCCCCAGCTATTTTTTGTGTAGTAGAATATTGTTCCTGACTGGTCTTTTGCCAAACCGGTAATGTGCATTAAATGATCATCAGTTGTTGTGTAATCATCGTATGCTTTTTGCCTTACTTCCTGCGTAATATCTTTTTCTTGTTCAGGACCGGTTTTGGTTGTATCATCTTCGTTTAATGGCACAATAGCATAACCTTCTTTTCTAAGGAAATTTTCTTTGCCAACATCACCGTCCCAGTCAATTGTGTAACCTTTTTCCAGGGCGTTGTCCATAATTGCTACCAGGTCATTTAGAGGAACATTGTAGTATTCACCGTCTGTCCAGTTATCGGGTACTTCAAGATCAAATTTTGTATAAAAAGGATGATGTGTGTATGAAGTTATTTCTACATAATCTTTAGTATTTATTCCGAGGCTGGCGGCAAAAGTTTTTGGAGTATATTCTTTACCCTCGTATTCAAACTTTTCCGGAACCTTACCTAGATAGATATCGCATACAGCTTTAACTATATCTTTATAATGAGACGATATTTTTCTTCTCTTTACAATTGTTTCAAGTACATTTTTAAGCACCGCATCCATCTCAAAGTTATTGTGCAGCGTATCTCCTGGCTCAAGTCCGGGATAAACAAAATGGGGGACAGCACCATATTCATCAAATATTTTAAGTACATCGTGCGCCTGTCCGCCTTCTCCGAATTGGTATTTACCATGATACCTGACATATTTTTCGGCTTTCAGCGGGTATGTGTAACGCACGTTGAACATTTCTGAGAGATTGTATTTACCTTTACCCATTCTGAGTAATTCACTTTCAAGAAATGATTGTGTGGCAAAATCCCAGCACGTGCCTGTCTGTGACTGGTTTTTCACCGATGTAGCGCCATTATCGTATAACATAGTAAATGTATGTCTGTCTTTTTTCTTTTCTTTTGTTTTATCCTGCGGACTTGCCGGGCTTACAAAAAAGGCGATAATGAGAAGAGTGGAAATAATTAACCGGATTTTCATTTTTCCTCCTGGTATTCTGGTTATTTTAACAGGTGTAATTTAGCTATATTCAAAATAAAATATTTCCTAAAACCGTCATTAATTCAAGCAAAAAGAAGTCAGGAAGGTTTAGTATATTTAAAAATAAAATTTAATTTCGTAATTTTGTAAATGCCTTCACAAATCAACCGGAAATCGATGAAAATCAAATCAGACAAGCCCAAATGTTTTTGCGGTATATTCGGAATTTATGGTACACCAAATGCTTCAGTAAATACTTATTACGGCCTTCACGCCCTTCAGCACAGGGGACAGGAAGCAACTGGAATAGTTTCTCAAAGCATAAATGAACGTGGGAGATCGGTTTTTAATGTTCATAAAGCGGAAGGCCTAGTATCTGAAGTGTACTCTGATTTTGGAATATTCAAAAGAACTCTTGTGGGAAATTCAGCAATAGGACACAACCGGTATTCTACTACGGGCTCTTCAGAATCCAAGAAAAATATTCAACCTTTTGTAGTTAATTACAGATTCGGAAATCTTGCTGTCTCACACAATGGAAATCTTACCAACGCGAAAAAACTAAGAGACGAGCTGGTAAATGAAGGTGCTATATTCCAGACAACCAGTGATACTGAAGTTATTCTTCACCTGATTGCCAGGAGCAGACTTGAAAACCAGGTTGACCAGGTCAGGGAAGCAATTTCAAAACTTGAGGGCGCATACTGCATAATAATTTTAACTGATGACAAATTGATTGCGGCACGCGACAGTTACGGTTTCCGTCCGCTGGAACTTGGAAAACTCGGCGATGCATTTATTGCTGCATCAGAAACCTGTGCATTTGATATCAATACAGCTCAGTTTATCCGCGAAGTTGAACCGGGTGAAATGGTTGTGATTGACGATGAAGTATTAAAATCAGGTGAAATTAAATCTATCCGGATTGACGTTCCGGAAGTTCCTAAAAAACAATGTGTTTTTGAATACATTTATTTTTCACGCCCTGACAGTTTTATCTTCGGACATAATGTTGATAAAATGAGAAGGAAACTTGGAAAGATACTTGCTAATAATCACCCGGTAGTTGATAAAGACGGTGAAAAAGTTATTGTAATAAGTGTGCCTGATAGTTCGAACACATGCGCAATCGGATATCAGACGCAATTAGAAAAGCAGGGGATAAGCTCAAAGCTGGAAATCGGACTGATAAGAAGCCATTATATTGGCCGCACCTTTATTCAGCCGGGTCAGGAAAAAAGAGAAATTGGCGTAAGAATTAAGTTTAACATAGTAAAAGGTGTACTCGAAGGCAGAACTATTGTTGTTGTTGATGACTCAATTGTTCGCGGTACCACATCAAAACAATTAGTAAGCCTGATTAAAGAGGCTAATCCAAAAGAAATTCATTTGAGAATTTCTTCACCTCCTATAAAACATCCCTGTTATTATGGAATGGATTTTCCGAGCAGGCAGGAACTGATTGCAAACAGGCACAAAGATATTGAAGAAATCCGGAAATTTTTTGAAGTTGACAGCCTTGAATATCTGACTGAAGAAGAAATGCTTGAGGCAGTTAAAGATGCAGGGAAGGAAAATTTCTGCACAGCTTGTTTCTCCGGAAAATATCCCACTGAAGTTGATGTGAATTTTAAAAAAGAAATTTATGAGTTATAAAACACTCACCTTAAATTAATTTACCCGATCAAATAATGGTAAAAATAAAAGAACTGTTCACAACAAAATCTAATATGCTTAGCCTTTTCAGGCTTTTAATGGCAATTCCATTCTGGATATTGCTGGATAACCTGAATGCACCGGGCCATAGGGCTATTCTTTTCGGGATGTGCATATTTGGAGCCATTACAGATCTTCTTGACGGTTACTTGGCAAGGAAGTTTAATGAAGTAACCGAGATGGGTAAAATTATTGATCCGCTTGCTGATAAGATTGTTATCGGAATTATTATTTTGAAATTATTTTTGGTAGGGGAGATACCTAACTCGTATTTCTTAATGATAATTTTACGCGATTTACTGATTTTTACCGGAGGCATTTTTGTTTCCCGGAAACTTGGCCGTGTACTTCCTTCAAATATGCTAGGGAAACTTACTGTAACAAGTATTGCAATTGTAATATTATTCATACTTGCACAGGTTGATAAAACTTCCACAATATACATTGGGTTTTATTACTTAAGTATTATAATGATTTTTGCCTCTTTAATAGGTTACATTATTCGCTCACTTGAATTTATAAAACAAAAAGAAAATGAGTCTCTTCAAAAACCTTAACTTCGACAAATTGAAGAATGGTCTTACAAAGACCCGCACAAAAATAGTTAGCAGTATAAATGAAACAATTTCAGGCAAGGCTGTCCTTGATGATAAGACCCTCGATGAAATTGAAGAAATTTTGATCTCCTCAGATATTGGGTTTGAAACTTCAGAAAGAATTATTGAAAATTCCCGGGTGGCTTTAAAAAGCGAAAAAGACAGAACGCAGTTGAATATAATTGAAACTGTTAAAAAAGAACTGGTTAATTCAATCAGCAGGTTTTCAAAAGCAACTGACGATAATAACATTGAGGTTACAAAACCCTATGTTATCCTGATAATTGGTGTAAACGGAGCAGGGAAGACAACTACTGTAGGAAAACTTGCGCATAATTTTAAAAATGCCGGCAAGAAAGTAATAGTCGGAGCAGCAGATACTTTCAGAGCTGCAGCAAATGAACAACTTGATGTCTGGGCTAAACGTGCTGGAGTTGAAATTATTCAGAAAAGTCAGGGATCTGATCCATCAGCAGTTGCTTTTGATACAGTGGCAAAGGCTGTAAATGAAAACTATGATATTGTATTAATTGATACAGCAGGCCGGCTTCATAATAAAGCAAATCTGATGGAAGAACTGGGGAAAATAAAGCGGGTTATTAAAAAAGTAATTCCTACTGCTCCGCATGAAACATTGCTGGTTCTTGATGGTACAACCGGCCAGAATGCTCTTGTACAAGCACAGGAGTTCTCCAAAGTCACAGATATTTCCGGGCTTGCAGTTACTAAACTGGATGGCAGCGCTAAAGGCGGTGTTATTTTCCAGATATGCTCCCGAAATAAAATTCCGGTTAAATATATAGGCGTTGGTGAAAGTATTGAGGATTTGCAGGACTTTGATCCCGGATTGTTTGTCTCAGCAATATTTGATAATTAAGGATAAAAACTATGAGCATGTTTATGAAAAAACCCAGCCACAGGGTTTTCGATTATCCTCCCAGATTCTATAAGGCAGAAACGGATGAAACAGAAAAAAGAAAGAAACGTTTAGGTTTTAAGAGAAAGAGTAAAAACTATAGAAACAGAAGAAGTCCGCTCATATGGATTATCCTGGCAATAATATTAGTGTTTGTTTATCTGAAGTTGTCAGGCGTTGGTTAGGGTATTAGCAAGTTTACATAATATACATTATCGGACAGATATCACTTTCAGCTCAATTTAGCTCCTTTATTATAATTAAGCCTATCATAACTATCCTAATGCCAGATCGTGCTCACTTTGTTGAATAAATAATTCATTCTGATACTTTCTCAGAATCGTTTCTCTTGAAACTATTCCCAGAAACTTTCCGCTATCTTTATCAAGTACAGGCAGAAACTCAAGATCTATCTTTTCAATTACTTTTAACGCATCTTCGCTGTTTTTATCGTTAGTAATTGTCGGCAGACTTCGTACCATAAGATCTCCGGCAACAAGAAAATATAAGATATTCCTGGTTTCTTCATCTAATATAGAGTCTCTGATGTCCTGAAATGAAATCCTTCCAATTAACATATCGCTGCTATTCTTCACCAGTAAATAGTTAAACCTGGAGTTTTTAACAGCTTCCATAAGTTTTTGAAATGGAAATTCTTCTGTTACAACGTCCTTAGTCTCTTCAATTAAACTGGAAACAGAGATATTCTTAAGAACTGATGTCTTTCTACCATATATATCTATTCCTTTACCTTCACGATCAAACTTAAGTGTATATAATGATCCTTTAAGTATAGCCTTGGAAAGTGTTGTAGAAATTATAATTGTAAGCATCAACGGAAGAATAATCTTATAGTTATTTGTCATCTCAAAAACCATAATGAGGGCTGTTAATGAAGCGTGCGTTGTGCCTGCAACTACAGCTGCCATACCTACGAGCGCATATGCTCCCGGAGGCGCGCTGACAGCCGGAAATAAATAGTTAACAATTTGCCCGAATGCTCCGCCCAGCATTGCTCCCGTAAAAATACTAGGACTAAATGTACCACCATTTCCACCAGAGCCAATAGTAAGTGCTGTGGCTATTGGCTTAAACAGAAGGAGCAAAAGAAGAATTAAAAACGGAGTAGCATTAAATATAGAATTATCAACTGCCGCTTCACTAAAACTGAATATCCCGGGCAAATATAATGCAATAATACCGACCATTAATCCACCGATGGCCGGCTTTATCCATTCAGGAATATTGTGCCTGTTCTCAAATTCTTCCTCAATTCTCATAAAAGTTTTCACAAAATAAACCGCAGTAAGTGCTGATAAAACTCCGAGAATCAAGTAGAAAATAAATTCGTAATTTGTTATTAGGTGGAAAGATGAAGTTTTGAAAGCAGGTTCATTGCCAAGGTAACTTCTTGAAACAACTGTTGCAAAAACTGAAGAAATAATAATCGGACTAAATGATTTGGCATTAAATGTCCGTAAAATAATTTCCATTGAAAAAAGTGCACCGCCTAATGGTGCGTTATATGCAGCAGCAAGTCCAGCGGCGGCACCACATCCAACGAGTATTTTTAACCTGTCAGGCGATGAAGATAAATATCTTCCCATTGAAGAGGCAATTGATGAACCCATCATTACGATAGGGCCTTCATTACCACCGGCACCACCGGTTCCAATACTAACAACAGCTCCAACAGTTTTCAGAAAACCGGTTTTACCTTCTATCACTCCCCCTCTGGAAGCGACAGCATCAATTACTTTTGGGATGCCTTCCCCTTTTTTAGCGCCTTTAAAATATTTGGCCATCAGGCCAACAATTAAACCACCTAATGCAGGAATGGAAATCAGGATAAGAACCGTGTACCAGGTTTTGGGTCCGTTGATAAGAGTTTCCAGCCCCCAGAAGGAACCCGGAACATCAAACAAAAAATGTTTGACTTCCAAAATTGCACCTTTATAAAGTACAGCACCGTAGCCGCATAATATTCCTATTATGCTTCCGAGGAGTAATAAATAGGTATCCTGCGAAAGTGGAAAGGATTGAAAAAAATTATTTATCCTTACGCGGTATAATTTAGAACGTTTCCGAAAATCATTATATAACTGCAACTATTGTTCTGTTCCTAATTGTATTTAAAAAATCCTTCGCCAGATTTACGGCCTAATTTTCCTGCTGCAACCATTTTCTTTAATAACGGGCATGGTCTGTACTTTGAATCGTTATACCCGTTGTACAGAACATCCATTATCGAAAGGCAAACATCCAGGCCGATAAAATCGGCAAGTGTAAGAGGTCCCATTGGATGATTCATTCCGAGTTTCATTACTGTATCAATGTCTTCTGCTGAAGCAACTCCTTCAAACAGTGCAAAGATTGCTTCATTTATCATTGGCATTAATACCCTGTTTGAGATAAACCCGGGATAATCAAAAACTTCAACAGGAGTTTTACCAAGTTTAGCAGCCAGGTCTTTGATTACGCTATAAGTCTCATCCGAAGTAGAATAACCCCTAATTATCTCAATAAGTTTCATAACCGGCACAGGATTCATAAAATGCATACCGATAAATTTATCAGCCCTGCAAACTGCAGAAAGTTCAGTGATAGATATCGATGAAGTGTTTGAAGCAAAGATAGAATCTTTTTTAACTATATCCTCTAAAGTTTTGAATATGTTAAGCTTAGCATCTCTGTTTTCATAAATAGCTTCTATAACTAAATCAGAATCTTTAGGTGTGTTTTCTATACCAACAACTTTATTTATTCTATTCAGAGTATCGTTTTTAGCTGTTTCATCAATTATTTCTTTTTTAACCTGTCTGTCAAGATTCTTGGTAATTGTTGCAATTGCTTTGTCGACCAGTTCCTGAGTCATTTCTACCAAGTTTACTTTAAAGCCTTTTAATGCAAAAACATGAGCAATACCGTTGCCCATTGTGCCGCCGCCAATTACAGAAACATTTTTAATATCCATTACTCCCCTCCTATGCGTTATAATTTTTTACTATTAGTGCTGATGCTTCTCCGCCGCCGATACATAGTGAAGCAAGACCGATTTTAGATTTTCTTTTCATCATTTCGTGAATCAATGTTACAAGAATCCTTGCGCCACTAGCTCCGATTGGGTGGCCAATAGCAATAGCACCTCCATTGACATTAATTATGGAAGCATCCAGATCTAGAATTTTATTTACTGCCAGAGAAACAACCGCAAATGCTTCATTAATTTCAAAAAGGTCGATGTCATCTTTGGTCATATTTGCTTTTTTAAGAACCTTTGCAATTGCATCAGCGGGTGCTGTTGTAAATTCGATAGGAGCTTTTGCAGCGGAACTTTGAGCTACTATTTCTACAAGTGGTTTAAATCCTAATTCTTTGGCTTTATCCTCGCTCATAATCAATAAGGCAGCTGCACCATCATTGATAGTTGATGCATTTGCTGCAGTAACTACACCATTTTTATCAAATACCGGGCGAAGTGCAGGAATTTTATCAAAATTTACTCTTCCAGGTTCTTCATCTGTATCAACTACAGTTTCGCCTTTCCTTGTTTTAATGGTAACAGGTGAAATTTCCTCTTTAAATTTGCCTTCTTTCTGAGCAATGTGTGTTTTTTTATAGGAATTAACCGAAAATTCATCGAGTTCCTCACGGGTAAATTTGAAGTCTTTTGCACAAGCTTCAGCACAACTACCCATATGAATGTCATTGTAAGCATCCCACAAGCCATCCTTAACCATAGAGTCCACAAGTTCACCATTTCCCAGCCTGTAACCACCTCTTGCGTTCTGGAGCAAATATGGGGCATTTGTCATGCTTTCCTGTCCGCCGGCAATGATAATATCAGCATCTCCGCACATAATTGCCTGGTGAGCCAGCATTACAGCTTTTAGCCCACTTCCACACATTTTATTAATTGTCAGACATTCAGTTTTATCAGGTAATCCTGAATAAATTGCTGCCTGTCTCGCAGGCGCCTGTCCCTGCCCGGCAGTTAAAACATTACCGAAAATAACTTCATCAATTAAATTTTTATCAATATTTGAGTTTTCCAGAACTGCCTTTATTGCAGCGCTGCCAAGCTGTGCTGCTGAAAATGAAGAAAGGCTTCCACTCAGTGAGCCTATCGGTGTTCTTTTTGCTTCTGTGATGACTACTTTTTTCATATTAATTTCCTTGTATTCTGATTAAAGAATATTTGATTAATTCTTTTTATCTAATAAATAAATTTAAAGAATTTTAGCCTTAAGGTACAGGATCAGAGCAACGGAAAGTTCAATATATTAGATTTTTTGTGGTTTTTTAGGCATTGTTAGAATAGCAAGTTCAAAAACAATATTAAACATAATTGTGTTTATGTTCACATTATTATGAATTACAGTAGCAAGCCGGTCCAATTTGAATATGATATCCCTTAATTCAAGCTCAGGAAAACGAGCATTGAATTTTTTTAAAGTTTCAATATGTTTGGAAAAATAATAATCTCCGGACTCAAATCTATATTTCTGAACATCTGTCAACCAGGTAATTATCATCTGAATAATTAATTTTAATGTTTCTGCCGAATTATTAGAAACCAGTTCCTGAAATTCACTCAAAGCGGAATGATATTTTCGTCCGAATGAATACCTGAGAATGATTATTGTTTTATCTCTCAGTTGCTCAAATTCCTGTTCAAGTAATTTAAGTGCTGTCCTTACAGACCCACCGGAAAAGCCGGCAACCTCTTCAGCCAACTGATTATCGATATTAAAATTGTTTATTAGTATCTCTTTAACGTCTTCAATTGTTAAAGGCTGAAAAGGCAAGGACCAGCATCGGGAGCGAATAGTCTCTCTTAGTAAGTTCGGATATTGTGTAGATAAAATAAATATTACACCTTCTGGCGGTTCTTCCAGATTTTTTAACAGCGCGTTTTGTGCTTCTTCGTTCATCAGGTGGGCATCTGATATAAGAACTATTCTGTGACTAACATCACTAAAATTAAAGGAAAGAAATTTATTAATATCACGGATACTGCTTATTTTAATCTGATTTGCTTTCGGTATCTGAATTTTGAAATAGGGATTCTTAATCTTCTCACTTAATTGTGAGTGGTACAATTCATTTTCTTCAGAAGACAATTTTTCGAATGGGCCGTTTGATTCAGTTTCGTTTCTGCCCCTTGGAAGAGGTGTAATGTATTTTATATAAGGCTCTGTAAAACGACTAATAAGTTTGTTTGCTTTTTCTGCTTCATCAGGTGCTGAAAAATTAGCATTCAATGCTTGCGCAAATCGAATAGCTGTAAATTCTTTTCCAACGCCATCAGATCCGGTAAACAATAATGCGTGAGGTATTTTAGAATTCTCAATCAGTTTATTTAAAACATTAATAACTGATTTCTGACCGTAAATTCCTTTCCAGTGATTCTGCATAATATTAAAAAAGCGCCTTAAAGGCGCCTTAAAAAAAGTTTAATCGTCCAAATTGTAGAAAAAGTCTTCCTCTGAAGGATAATCCGGCCAAATATCATCTATTGATTCGTAAGGCTCTTCGGCGTCCTCCAGTTCAATTAAATTTTCAATAACTTCATAAGGAGCTCCAATTCTATCAGCGTACTCAATAAGTTCTTCCTTAGTAGCAGGCCATGGTGCATCATCCAGGAAGGATGCAAGCTCTACTGTCCAAATCATAGTCTATCTCCGCAAATTTAATTCTTTAAGTTAGAGTTTGTTGAATCAAAGTATGCCATATCATCAAAGAAAAATCCAATAGGATTTTCTATAATTCCATTGTGGTGGATTTCATAATGTAAATGAGGTCCTGTTGCAAGCCCGGAACTTCCGGATTTAGCTATGACATCTCCTCGATGAACCAGTTGACCTCTTTTAACCATAGTTTTAGAAAGATGTGCATAAACTGTTTTGTAGCCAAAACCATGATCAATTTCTATAGTTAAACCAAAACCACCTTTATACCCTAAAAAAACTATTTTCCCATCACCGGGTGCATGAACGGGAGTGCCTCTATCAGCAAGTATATCAATTCCTTCGTGCATTCTTCTTATGCCAAGAATTGGGTGAAACCTCATACCAAAGTCATGTTCCACAGTTCCGATGCAAGGTTTTATTGCAGGAATTGCCGCATACAATTTTTTATTAAGACTTAACTGTTTGCTAATCTCGCCGTAATTTTCTTTTTCAAATTCTACTTTTCGAGTTACTTCATCAACAAATGCCAAAGCATCTTTCAGTTTAAAGGCAGTCTTATCACCAAGGAAATCAAGTGAGTTATCAAAATAGCCACCACCAACACCAAGTTGTTTTTCTTCATCGGAAACTGGCGCAAGGTCAGCTGCAATTCTCAGGTCTTTATCGTTTTTGCTAAGGCTTTCAACCTGATTGTTGAGATCCTTGTATTTATCAACTACTTCTGTGAGTTTTTTCTTTAAAACTTGATTTTCAGATCGCAATGAAATCAAACTATTTGATGGGTTGGCGATTGAATTAATAAAGAAGTAAGCCCCAAATATAAAGGAGCTGAAGGTCAAAACTGCAAGGGAAAAATAAGCCAGAAGCTTAGCCTTGTAATTCTTGATCTCGATAAACTGTAATTTCTGCTTGGAAAAGAAGTATAATTTTTTCATAAATTAAGCCGGAATGTATGAAAATAGGGTTAATTTGTCAAGCATCAGATTTTTATTCAAAATCATGCTCAAAATAGTCAACTCCCCGGATATCTTCCTTGTTTTTCCTGGATAACCTGCTTGTAAGGCGTTTTTCAAAGAATTTTGCAGAATCATACCCGTAATGTTTTAATAAATAATTCAGGCTAATAACCTCAGAAATTACTGTTATATTCTTACCAGGGATAATCGGGAGCTTGATATAGGGAATTTCTACATTGGAAATAGTAACAGTACTCTCATCAAGCCCGGTCCTTGTATATTCCCCTTTTTCGTCCCAGATTTCAAGTTCTACAACAATTTCAAGCCTTTTTTGGTGCCTTATTGCCCTGATACCGAACATTTTTTCAACATTTATCAGGCCCAGACCTCTAATTTCCATAAAATGTTTAACAAGATTCGTGCCTGAACCCATTAAAATCCCTTCTCCCTTTTTAGTGAGAATTATGATATCATCCGCCACAAGTCTGTGCCCTCTTTCAACAAGATCCAGAGCAACCTCACTCTTCCCTATCCCGGATTTACCGACAAACAAGATTCCAGCTCCATAAACATCTACAAATGATCCGTGAATTGAAATTCTTTGGGCAAATTGATCATCCAGGAAATCACTTAAGAAATAAATAGTTTTTGTTGTGGGATACTGCGAACCGAAAATTGCAACATTGTGCTTGTTTGCAAGGTCGCGTAAAATCGGGAACGGATGATTTTTATCAGCTAAAACTATGCAGGGAATATCAAATTTAAAGAATCTTTCAAGTGTCACAACTTTCTGCTTATCAGATAGTTGTGCAAGGTAGTGCATTTCAGTATTACCAAAAACCTGAATGCGCGAGTAAGAAAATAATTCAACAAACCCGGCCAATGCAAGGCCGGGCCTGTGTAAATTCTGATCGATTATTTTTTTATCAAATCCGGATCTATCAGAAAACAGTTTAATCTTAAAATTATCTTTGGTGGAATTATAGAAGAACTCCACAGAGATATTCTCTTTTTGGGAAACTGCTTTTTGATCTATTTTAATCATTTACTCTTTCTTGTAATTTTTTTGTCTTAAGTTTTTTTAGTTGTCTGGATAATTTAGCAACTGCTGAGCTTACTGATTTTGAAAAATCGTCAGATTCTTCACTGGCTGTTAAAGTCTGTCCCGGAACCTGCAGTACAATTTCTGTGTTTTTTAAACTTTCTTTCATATTATGATAACTTAATATAACATCTGCACTTAAAATATCATCATTAAATTTTACTAAAGATTTAACTTCATCGTTTATATGGTCTTTTAATGTACTGTGTGCTTTAAATTTTCTGGCTGTTATTGTAATGTTCATAGTATCCTCCAATGAATTAAGATTTTGGATGAGCTTTCTTGTACGCTGATTTTAATCGTTCCACGCTAACATGTGTGTAAATTTGTGTGGTCGATAAATTCTCGTGCCCCAGTATTTCCTTAACGGCACGTAAATCAGCACCATTATCCAGCATATGTGTTGCCGCACTGTGTCTTAAAATGTGCGGACTTTTCTTTTTGATATCCGTAACCCTTGACAAATATTTATTTACAATTCTATATACGTATCTGGGATAAATTCTCCCGCCTTTTAATTTAATAATTAAAGCCTCTTTACCTCCGTTATTATCTTTTAATAAAAGGTATTGTTTTACAATCTCAAGTGATTTATTTCCAACCGGTACAATCCTGGTTTTGTTCCCCTTCCCTTTTACTTTTATAATCTTTTCTTTTAAATCAAGGTCCACGTTATTCAGGTTACAAAGTTCATCAACACGAAGTGCGCAACCATATAAAAGTTCAATTATAACTTTTACCAGCATTGCTTCCTTTTCGCCATCTTTTTTATTTAATCTGGCATCTTCATCCGCTTCATCGTAAGTTTTCAGAATCGTTTTTTCAGAAACAATTTCTGGTAATTTTCTTGATGATTTTGGATTTGAAATATAAGAAGTAGGGTTATGATCTAAGTATGATTTTTCGAAAGCAAATTTAAATAGACCTCTGATCGCAGCAAGTTTTCTGGAAATTGATTTTTTGCTGATATATTTTTCAGTTAAAACCATAAGAAAGGATTTCACAAATTTATCTGTAATCTTCCCTGCTTCTGTTCGGGAATTTTCGTCACAGTAGCTGACAAATTCCTGGAGATCTGTAGTGTAAGATTTTATCGTATTAAAGGAATATCTTTTTACACTTTTTAAATCTTCAAGATATCTTTCTGAGATTGATTTTATATTCATTTATTCTCTTCAATCTCTTCAACTTCTTCCTTTATAACTTCTTCGCCGCAAACCGGACATTTGAGAAAATCACCTTTTTTCTTGGTGTGTTTTGATTCCATATATTTTGAATCCCCATTCGGGCATGGCTCAGCAACCGGTTTGTACCAGCTTACAAAATCGCAATCAGGGAAACGAGAGCAACCGTAAAATAGCTTATTTCTACGAGATTTCCTCTCAACAATTTCACCTTCTTTGCATTTTGGGCAACTAATGCCAAGAGTGATATTTTCAATAAAATCACAATCGGGAAACTTTTCACAACCAATAAAGCGCCCATATTTGCCATCTCTTACTACTGTTCTTGCCCCACATTTCGGGCAGGTTTCTCCGGTGTATTCAGGCTCCTGGTGTTGAGCTGCAACTTCTTTGAATGATTTAATATTATTACAATCAGGATAATTACCGCATGCCAGATATTTACCGAATCTTCCGACTTTGATTATCATCTCGCCGCCGCATTTCTCGCATAGGATCTTTTCAATTTTGTCTTCAACTTCTTTTAAAGATTTTGAAAATGGTTGATAAAAATCATTAAGAACCTTTTCATATTCATTATCGCCGCTTGCAATCTGATCGAGTTCATTTTCCATTAAAGAAGTAAAATCTTCATTAATAATATTTGGAAAATTCTTAACCAAGATACCGCATACTGCCCTGCCCAGTTTTGTTGGAACAAGCTTGCGATTATCCATCAGCACATACTTCCTGTCCTGAATTGTACTGACAATATGTGAATAAGTACTTGGTCTTCCGATTCCATTGCTTTCAAGTACTTTAATTAATGAACTTTCAGTAAACCTTGGAGGTGGTTTTGTAAAATGCTGAGTTTTTTGCAACTCTTCCAGACCTAGTTTCTGGTCTTTCTCTAATCCCAGAGGTATTCTTTCATTTCTATATTCCTCTTTCTCGTCAGCATTTTCTTTTTTCTCAACAATCTCTTCGTAAACCTGTAAAAATCCGTTAAACTTTATTGCACTGCCAAAAGCTTTAAATATGTATTCATCAGCACTTATTTCAATTACAGTAGTTTCCATTAAGGCCGGATTCATTTGGGAGGAAATGAACCTGTTCCAAATTAGTTCATATAATCTAAAAGCTTTGGGCTCAAGAAATTCTTTTACAAACTGAGGAGTATATTTAATTGAAGTTGGCCTTATAGCTTCGTGTGCGTCCTGTACATTCTTTTTGTCTTTCTTTTCATAATTGTTCGGTTTATCAGGTAAATATTCATTACCATAATTGTTGGAAATGAAATCTCTGGCAAGCGGCATAAACTCATCACTAATTCTGGTAGAATCAGTTCTCATATATGTTATTAATCCAACTGTGCCTTCGCTTCCCAATTCAATTCCTTCATATAACCTTTGGGCAAACATCATAGATTGTTTCGGCCTCATACCAAGTCTGCGAGATGCTTCTGCCTGTAAAGTACTTGTAATAAACGGAGCCGAAGGATTTCGTTTTGTATTTCTTTTAGAAATATTAGAGATTTTATAGTTGTCTTTGTTAACTAACTGGTTATAAATCTCTGTTGCTGATTTTTCATCAGTAATTGCAAAGTTTTCTTTTAAAAATTCCTTCCAATCATTTTCATCCATTTCTGGTTTAGGAGGAATTTTTATATCCTTCTCGTTTACACTAAAAAGTTTTGCTTTGAATGTCTCGTTTTTGTCAGTCTTAAATATTGCCCAGATAGACCAATGTTCTGTCGTTTTAAATATATCGATAGCATCTTCGCGGTCACATATTATTTTCAGGGCAACTGATTGCACTCTGCCTGCAGAAACAGATGTACTTCCGGAAATTTCAATTACGGCTTTCCAAAGGAACGGACTAATTTTATAGCCAATTATTCTGTCCATTACCCTCCTTGCTCTTTGTGATCTTACAAGATAATCATCTATAGACCGTGGGTTATCCATCGCTTTTTTAATCCCGGTCTTGGTAATTTCATTAAACAGAACTCTAAACAATCCTGCATCTTCTTTAAGAACTATTACATCAGCAATATCCTGTGCAATAGCCTCACCTTCACGGTCAGGGTCAGTTGCGATAAATACGTTTTTGCTTTTCTTTGCAAGTGACTTAATCTTTTTTATCAAGTCACCTTTCCCGCGTATATTTAAATAACTTGCTTTAAAACCATCATCAACATCAACGCCTAATTTTGTTTTAGGTAAATTTCTAATGTGTCCAATTGTGGCTTCAACATGGTAATCTCTTCCAAGATATTTATTAATTGTTTTAGCTTTAGCGGGTGACTCAACTAATACAAGATTTTTTTCTTTTGTTTTCGGTTTTTGTTTTTTCATATAATTTAGTTTATCATATCTGAAGAATAAAGTAACATCCTGCTTCCCGGTAGTGTAAGGTTATCCATGTCCAGGAATAAAGATAAAAGTAATAAATTTATTTGTTCGGGATTTATAGTTCCTTCCGGAAATAGTTTTAGATCATCAATAATTATTTCTAAATCTGTTGTGTTTAGCAGGCCAATATTATAAAAATGTAAAAGATAATTATAGTTTTTAAGTCCGATTTGTAAAGCTTCTTCTGTAGAAAGAGTTCTTAAGCTTTTAGATGAATCCGGCTGAGCACTGTTCTGGATATATTTATTTCGGTTTATTTTTTCATAAATCCAGCTGTAAGCCGCTGCTACAACACTTCTATTATAATTAGATTCCCTTGATATTGTTTCAACTACATCTTCCGCAGTTATATCTTTTTCCATCTTTTCTGTTATTTTAGCTAAAACTTCAACTATTTCTGTAACCATAACGCCTGTATTATTTTAATAAAGTGATTTTATACTTGTTAAGCAAACTATTTTCTAATTCTTTCATCTTTTTAAAGTCCGATTTTTTTATATCATCGTAGCCTAAAAGATGAAGAATGCCATGAATAACCAGTCTTAAAAGCTCTTCTTTTAACGAATTATTGTAAGCTTTTGCATTAATTTTAGCATCATCAATAGATATAAATATTTCTCCATCAAGGTTCTTTTTACTACCTGAATAGTTAAATGTTATTATATCTGTTGAATAATTATGATTTAAATATTCTTTATTTATTGTAATTATTTGATCAGATGAAATGAAATTAATAGGCAAAGATTCAACAATAAAATCCAGATCGTTAGTTAAAACATTAACTAATTTATGAATAACCAGTTTATTTATTTTATATTTTTTGTACGAACTGAAGATTCTTAAGTTTTTGACCACATAATTCCAATATTATGTCAAAATCCGTTGTCTAAGCTAAGACCTTAAAACAAATATAAGAAAAATTTACAAGTATCCACTTTTCTTTAGAGAATCCTGAGTAATCTTTGAATATTTCTTATATCTCTCAGCTGAGATAGTAAATTCTTCAATTTCTTCTTTTGTAAGGTCCCTGATAATTTTTCCAGGAACACCGGCAACAAGTTTTCCTGATGGAACTACAAAGCCCGGAGTTATTACTGCCCCGGCTGCAACCATACTATTTTCTTCTAATATTGCCCCATCGAGAACTACTGCTCCCATTCCAACAAGGCATAAATCTTTTAAAGTACATCCGTGTAAAGTAACAGAATGTCCAATAGTTACTTTGTTGCCGATTGTTAATGGAAATTTACCATTAGTAACATGTAACATAGAACAATCCTGAACATTTGTAAGTTCACCAATTTTTACAAAATGTACATCCCCCCTGATAACAGTATTGTACCAGATACTTGAATTATTGCCAATTTTAACATCTCCCACAATTTTAACACCTGAAGCCAGAAAAACATTTTCTCCTAATTCCGGATATGTGTCTACATATGGGAATAATTTTATTTCTTCTTTTAGTCCTTGTATCTTGGTGGATTCCATCCTGATCTCTTCCAGCTTTTTAATTCTAATGTTACACTACCGATAAGAACATTCATTTTTGCTTTAATAGGAATAGCTTCATCATCATTTGAAAACCAGCCTTCAAAATCGCCGGTTAATCCGAATACACTAATAAAGTTAACTTTTCCTTCAATATGAGTACAATCTATATCATAATCTACTGCATCAATCGATTCATCTTCCTCTTCCGTATTAAAGTTAATTTCTGTCGTAACTTTTTTCTCATTTACAAAAGTCGGAATTATTTCATATTTCTTTTGCAGGCTGTGTGCCCGTGCGTAATAGAAAATAGAAAGTCCATCCTGGTATTTTTTGTTTACTACACAAGTAGAATCTACAGGTGGTTTGTTAGAATTTGTTAACCACTTGTGAATTTTTACTATTGAATTTTTATAATCAAAGTGATATTCCGTATTTGAATCATAATTTTCGTGCTTTAGTATACCCTTGAAATATTTAGAATAATAATCGGGAGTCATCGTAGTTTCATAAACCTGGTGTAAATTAACAAATGGTATCCCAGGATATGAATCTATATAAACAACAGCACTAAAGTAATCCTTTCCTTCAATTTCCTCTTTGCCTGTAACAACAACTTTTACTTCACCAAGCCTCATCACACTATATCTGACTACATAAACAAGTTCTTCGCCAACTTCTAATTGAAGTGTACTTTTAGTATTGCCCTGAGTTCTTACTTCAGTATTCTTCCCTGTGGGTACCAGGAAGAAAAGTAAAAATGGTATCAGTGAAAATATTTTTATTTTATTACTCATTTAAGCCCGGCAAGGTCCTTCGCCTCATTAAATAGTGTCAACGATTTCTGAATTTCTTTATCAATTGTTGACATTTCTTTGTACCAACCTTCATTTTTCCAGTAATTCCTGGCAATCTGTGCTTTTAATCTTACAGTAATATATGCCTTATCTTTTTTAAATTGTTCTGGAATCGGGTTTATTTTTTTACTCCTGGCAAAATTTACAAATTCATCTAAAACATTTTCTGTTATTTTATAATTTTCTATAAATCCATTCAGGTTATTCCCATATTTAGATTTTATACTTTCATTATGAGCTTCAATGTAATTTAGCGCAAATTGGTAGAACAGATTATTCTTTAATAGATCAATTGTATATTTTGTAATATCATCGGATTTAATTATGTAATCAGGTGTAATACCGCCACCGCCATAAACAATTCTTCCGGAGGCAGTATGAAACATTGGTTTTGTTGTGTCTTTTTCTGCCGTATGCGTAATATTATCACCCTGAGCTTCTGTAGTATCGCCTGCCTCTTCATAATATTCATCACGATTCTTTAATCCTTTATAATTCCTCTGAATCAAGCGACCGGAAGGTGTATAGTAATGGGCAATAGTTAAACGCAAAGCAGAATTATCAGGTAGACTGAACTGGCGTTGTACAAGTCCTTTCCCGAAAGTAGTCTCACCTACAATAAGTCCCCTGTCCCAATCCTGAACTGCACCAGAAACAATCTCACTTGCAGAAGCACTTCCTTTATTAACCAAAATTATAAGAGGTATATTTTCAAAAGGAGATGATTTAGATGCATCATATTCTTCATCAAATTCTGACTTTCTGCCTTTGGTATAAACGATCTTTTTATCACCTTTGATGAAAAGGTCAGCAATTTTTACAGCCTGATTTAAATAGCCACCCGGATTGCCCCTTAAATCAAGGATTAAGTTTTTCATCCCCTTGTCTTTTAAATCGTACAGAGCATCTGATAATTCTTTATATGTTGTTTCAGCAAATCGAGAAACGCTAACATATCCGGTTTTCTTATCCAGCATAAAATGCGTATCAACAGAATATAGCGGAATTTTATCACGTGTTATTTCGTATTCAATTGGAGTTGAAGAGCCGTTTCTAATTATTGTAATAGAAACCTTTGTACCGGCTTTGCCCCTTAGCTTTTCCCTGACCTGATCATTTGTAATACCAACAGAAGATTTTCCATCAATTTTTACTATTCTATCCCCCGCCATAATACCAAGTGCTTCACTGGGACCACCACTAATTGGTGAGACAACAGTTAGTGTATCATCCACCATTTGAAATTCAATTCCAATTCCTTCAAAATCTCCCCGGAATTGTTCCTCAATTCCCTTTACCTGTGTTTCAGATATATAAACTGAATGTGGATCTAATTTAGAAAGCATACCATTGATGGCAGCCTCAATTAATTTATGAGAATCTATCGGCTCAACATAATATTTTTCTGTGATGGTAAGTACATCGTTAAACTTTACAATACTGTTCTGTAAATTATCGTCCGAGAAAACTTTTTGAATCTGAATTCCCAGGACGATACCGAGTGTAAGTACAATAATTGTAATTGGGAATTTTATGTTAATTTTTTTCATTAGAGTTATAATTGATAATTAAGCATTAAATAGGCTTCAAGCCATTTGTTATTGATAGAGTTCTGAAGAGATTCATTTTTATACTTAATCATACCTGTAAAAAAATAATCTTTCACGGGTTCGTAAACAAGTTTTACCGAAAAAGCCCGGGTAATTTCTTTATCACCATCAAGAAAAGGAGCATCCTTTGCATCAAATTCTCTGTGTCCAAGAAGTATATCTCCACCAACATTTCTTAGGATTGATCCGTCAGGGTTCAATGGATTTGCGCCATGTACATAATAGCGCAAATTAGCAGTAAGGTTAACTCTGCCGGTGAACCTATAATTAAATTGAGTTAAAAACAATTCACTATTTGGTTGCATAAAAGAAGCAATAGATCTTTCATTATTTGTGTAACTGTTTCTTGGCAGCCTATGGGTGTATACAAATGGATCAATTCTTATATATTCAAACTGAAATTCCAGAGGTATCGTTTTATATAAATTATTTGAAATAAATCCGACATTATAAATAAATTGATTTCCCCAATAGTTTGATCCAACTTTAGCCATCTCAATATCATCAATCAGAAACAGCCCATAAAGCTTCAATCCTTTAATCGATTTATTATTGAAATCAAAAATAATCATAGAATTATCACGATCTTTATTTGAATTCTGAGCAGTCTTGTAGAGATTAAAAGGGTTCAAATAATTAAAATCCAGCCCCCTATCACCATAGATTATCATCTCCGAAGCACCAATGTTAAAATCATCTGACAAATTAAAACCTATCCTGTGATATCCAATATATTTTTCAGTAATTAAATTCTGATTACCATGTACTGTGTCGCCAGTTTCAGTTGAGTTACCAAGCAGTTTACCATGAAAATAGGAAACCTCTACAGATTTATATTTTGCAGTGAATGATAAATTATCAAAAATCTCACTGTTATTTCCTACTAAAGCTTTTACCGGGCCAAATCCAATAGTTTTCCTGTCTCTACCAAATTTTAATTTAATTAAACCAAAATCAGCTGTAAGATATCCTGCAGTTGTAATATCAAAAGAATTCGGTTTATCGAAAGTGTTATATTTATAATTATATTTTAGATCATCACGAAACAAAGCTGCCTCTCTGTTTCCTGCAACTACTCCATTACCCCCACGATAAAAGAATCCAAATTTATTATAAAATGATCCTCTTATCTGAAACTCAAAGGATAATACTGCCGCTGAAACTTCTCTGGAATGTTCATAGTAATTTCCCATAATTCCATCTGCACGTCCGGAGGAATTAAAGAATAGGTTTACATTTCTGGAAGTATCGGAGACAAAATAGAGATATTTTTCTCCTTGTGAGAAAAGATTAAATCTGTCTCCGTCAATAAGTCTTTGAGAATGTTTCAATGTCCCGTAAATCTCAAGTTCAAATTCAGTCTCTAAATCAGTTAAAAGATTTTGATCAGCCTCGTCTAATTTTTCTTTATTGGAAATAACTTCTTTCAGGTATCCTGCAATTTCACTTCTTGATTTCGGAATTTCGAGCGAATTATACCTATGAATAATCTGGAGAGATTCCATCCTTTCAAGGAAATCATAAACTTTATTATTTGAAAGAACGTATTCTGCCTGTGCAAAAAGAGAGCCTGAAAATATCATCAACAAAAACAAAAGCTTTTTCAACTACCTTACCTCTTCCCATACTTTTGAAAATGATCTGTTATTAAAAATAATAGAATGACTATTTCTCAACCATTGCCAGGCCACATCTCTGTAACCGTATTTCCGATATCTGCGTGGCGATTCATAAACACAAATAATATTTGAATAAAGTATTTTCCCTTCCCTTTTTACTCTTCTAAAGAAATCAAAATCTTCTCCTGCCGCAAGATTTTCATTATATCCGTTTAATTTATTAAATGTGTTTTTTCTGATTACCTGGCATTCACCTCTTCCCATTCCGGTTACATAATTATTTAGAAGTCTGAAATAATTATTAAATGCAAAGTGGAAGAATTTATCCTTTATAATTTCCTGTTCAGGGGAAATACGAACATCACAAGTCATAGCAAGATAATGACTGTTGATAAAATTATTATTTATAAAATTGAAAAAACGAATTGGATTATCAATTAGAATATCACTATTAAGAAATATTAGTACTTGTCCACTAGCTACTTTTGCCCCATTATTTCTGCAAATTGCAATATTCCCATTTCTTAGCGAAGTATTAACAACAACCTTATCAGCATAGGTTATTGCAATCTCAACAGTGCAGTCAGAGCTACCGCTGTCAGAAACTATTATTTCCGTTTCAAACTGTTCCCGAAAATTCTTGTTGGTGAGTTGCTCAAGAAGTAACGGAAGTAGTTTTTCTTCATTTAGAGTTGGAATGATAATGCTGTACTTCAAAGCATATCCGTTAATATTAATATTTAACTTTTTACTTCCGGTTTCATCTGTGGAAAAAATATCACATCTCTGATTGAAGATTGGTCCGTTAAAATCATAACAAGTCTGTCAATCCCAATTCCAAGTCCGGCAGTTGGCGGCATTCCATATTCAAGGGCTCTGATAAAGTCTTCATCTATCTGATGAGCTTCTTCATCACCTTCTTCTCTCATTTTTCCCTGTCCTTCAAATCTTTCTTTCTGATCAATAGGATCATTTAATTCGCTGAATGCATTACATAATTCTCTTCCGGCAACATAAGCTTCAAATCTTTCAACAACACCTTCTTTTGAACGGTGTTTCTTTGCAAGTGGAGAAAGCTCCAATGGATAATCCATTATAAAAGTGGGCTGGATTAACTCCGGCTCAACAGTTACGCTAAATAATTCATCTATCATTTTAGCCTTGCCTTCAACCGTTTTCAAATCTACACCATGCTTTTTGCAGGCATTTTTAATGTCCTCAATAGGCGCACTTATTACATTAACGCCAGTTTTTTCTTCAATAGCATCAACCATAGATACTCTCTTCCAGGGAGATTTAAAATCAATATTCTTTCCTTCAAAAGTAAATTCTGTCTTATTAAAAACTCCTGTGCAAATATTTTGAACCATTTTTTCAACAAAATTCATCATCCAATCGTAATCTTTATAGGGTACATAAAGTTCCATCATCGTAAATTCCGGATTATGAGTTCTATCCATTCCCTCATTTCTGAAATCTTTCGATATTTCATATACACCGTTAAATCCACCAACAATTAATCTTTTTAGATAAAGCTCATCAGCTATTCGCAGAAATAGTTCAGTATCAAGTGTATTATGATGAGTTACAAACGGGCGTGCAGCTGCTCCACCATAAAGTGGTTGTAAAATTGGAGTTTCAACTTCAAGGTATCCGTTTTCATCCAGAAATTTTCTCATAGATGAAATAATTTTGCTTCTTTTTATAAAAATATCTTTTATATCAGGGTTAACTACAAGATCAAGATATCTTTGCCTATAACGCAGCTCTTTATCCGCAAATTGATCAAAGACTGTTTTATTTCCTTGTTCGTCTGTAATTTCTTTTGCAATTGGCAGTGGTCTTAATGATTTTGAAAGTATCGTTAGTTCTTTAACGTGAACCGATGTTTCACCAGTTCTGGTTTTAAAAACAAATCCATCTACTCCTATTATATCACCAATATCCATTAACTTAAAAGCACTATACGCCTCTCCGATTTCATCTTTTTTAAGATAAATCTGTATCCTTCCGGTATGATCCTGAATATGAGCAAATGAAGCTTTCCCCATTCGTCTCAGTGCCATTAATCTTCCTGCAACTTTAACATTCTTTTCTTCGTCTTCCTTATAAGTATCTTTTATTTCTTTAGCGTTACTGTCAACTTCAAATGAATATGCAAAAGGTTCAAAACCTTTTGATTTTAATTCTTCTAATTCTTCATGTCTTCTGTTAATGAGTACATTTATTTCCTGCTGAATATTGTTCTCCACGTATCCTCCGATTATTTTCTTTTAAAGTTTGCAAGTCGCAAACATACTAAATCCTGAATATTTTCTGCCAGTTTTACCGGCACCTTAAAATTATTTACAATAATTGAAAAAGCAACTGGCTCATTATCTGCTGTATAAGCATAGCCTGAAAGGCTTCGAACTCCCTCAAGAAATCCGCTTTTGGCCCTGATTCTGTCCTGTGCGAGTGTGTTTTGCAATCTATCTCCCAAAGTTCCATCTACCCCCGCTATTGCCAATGAATTAAAAAAGGGAATAAAATATTTACTCTTGTACATATAATTTAACAATGTTACAATTTGCTTTGGTGTAACCAGATCCAGGCGAGATAAACCACTTCCATCGGCTAATGACATACTCTCAGGGTTAATACCCATGTCCTTAAATATTTTACTTTCAGTTTTTACGCCGTTTTCAATTGAGCCGAAACCGGTTTTTTCAAGTGCAATTGTTTTTAACAATTGTTCCGCAAAAAAGTTTTGACTGTTTTTATTGATAACTTTAATAATTTCCTTCAGTGGCGGTGAAAAAGTTGTACAAACCCTTTTTAATTTTGAATAATCCAGTGGAGAAGAAATATCATCTACGTCTGTAGGATAGCCTTTCACTTTAATCCCTTTACTCTCCAAAACTTTTTTTAGAATAACCATTGCATACTGAGTGGGATTATTAACAGTCACAAAAGTTTTAACAGAATCATCATCTCTTATTGTCCCGAACACACTAATCAGGTTGGTACCCCTTTCCCTGTAAACATCAATTGAGGAAACGGAATCCTTTGAGACTGGAATAACATTATTTGAAATCACAACATATTTTGTATCTGGTATAACACTAATCTTTGGAAGTTTCGTCTTGCTATCCAGTGTAACAGTAACGTCAACACAATTATCATTATATGATACAGCACTGGATTGAGCCGCGAACCAATAGCTTTCATAATCCCAGGCCCATCCTTTCCCCAGTCCGTTATCATCAAAAGCATTATCATCACCAATAAGATTACCCGTAATTTCATCTATCCCATAATTAATAAGGGAATCTGCCCAATCTTCATAAATTTTATAAATGTCATTCTGATAAAATCTACCGGAAATTGTAGGGTCTCCTCTTCCCTGTACTATTAAATCACCATTTAGAATAGAGCCGTCTACTTTACCATTAATAAAAAGATTAGTTGAAAAATGATAATCACTACCAAGTAGGATTAGTCCTGCAGCAGTTGTAAATAATTTCAGATCGGAAGCAGGCATCATTAATTTGTCTCCATTTCTTTTATAGAAATATTCGCCTGTTTCCAGAGATTGTATTATTACTCCCCATTGAGCATTACTAAAGTTAGGATCATTAAAAATATCATTTAGCTGATCACGAAATTCAGGGATAGTAGTGTAGGAATATCTCTGGGGGGGACTTTTCGTAGTATCCTGCGCTCTTGCCGCAGCAGGTAAAAAAAGAAGTATAAGCAGACAACTAAATATTATGTGCTTTACCATAAATCTCAATTGCTTTTTCAATTTCTAAGGATGAAATCGTCCTGTAATGACCGACAGGTACGTCAGCAGTAAAGTTTCCGTATTCGGATCTGTTTAATGAAGTGACAGTATACCCCAGCGTTTTAAACATATTTTTAACAAAATGATTTCGTCCTTCTACTGTGACAACATTAACTTTTTTACGTGAGTTTTTTTTAGGGAATTTTAAGCTGGTAAATTTCCCTTTTACACTATCGATATAAATACCTTTTAATAATTTATCTTCATCCGATTCTTCCAGAGGTCTGTCCAGAATAACTTCATATGTCCTCGGAACTCTATTTCGCGGGTGTGTCAATAAGTTAGAAAATCCGCCATCATTTGTAAGTAATAATACACCTGTAGTATTAAAATCGAGTCTGCCAACCGGGAATATTTTTTCCTGTGTTTTTATAAAGTCCACAACAGTTCCACGGTTCTTTTCATCATTTGTTGTTGTAACAACTCCTTTAGGTTTATTAAGTAAAAAATATATATGCCGTTTAGGGGAAATGTTTTCTCCATCGAATAGGACTACATCGTTATCATTATCAACTTTGAAGGAGAGTTCTGTGACTACTTTGCCATTAACAGAAACTCTGCCCTGCAGAATGAATTCTTCTGCTTTCCTTCTTGAAGTGACCCCACTGTCAGCTAAATATTTATTAAGTCGTATCATCTTCTGCCGATTCTTGCTCTGTTTCATTTTCCATATCTTCTTCAATAACATTCATCATTATTTTATTTTTCTGTTCAATAAAATCCTCATCCTGCATAATTTCTTCAATTTCTCTTGGTTTTGGAAGATCGCTAAGTTTATTTAGTGCAAAGAATTTAAGGAATTCTTCAGTTGTAGCGTAAAGCAGCGGCCTTCCAATTGTTTCCGCCCTTCCTTTAATTGCAATGAGATTCTTCTCGAGGAGTGTATTTAGTATATAATCTGAATTAACACCTCTGATTGATTCAAGCTCCGGTTTGGTTATAGGTTGCTTATAAGCAACAATAGCCAGCGTTTCAAGTGCTGCCTGGCTTAATCTACGTTTACTTTTTTCAGATGAGAGGTATCCAACATACTTTGCATACTCAGGCCGGGTAGCAAACAGATAACCGTCCGCAATACTGAGTATCCTGTATGAAATATTGTTTCCCTCGTACGATGCGTTAATTTCATTGACGCATTTTTCAATATCACTGCTGGAAATTTCAGTTTCTTCCCCATCGATCCCCTTAATAGCTTTAATTATTTCAGAACCTGAAAGGGACTCGTCTGAAGAAAAAATTAATGCTTCAATTATTGAGTTGTAGATCTTGTCCATTGTCCAACTTATAAATTATAAATTCGTTAAAATCAGGAGTTTCTTTAATTCCAATTCTTTCCATTTTCACAAGTTCAAGAAGAGCAATAAATGTGATAACTATTCTAATTTTTTCCCGCATATTATCAATTAAACTAAGAAAATGTATCTGCCCGTTTTCATTGAGTTTGTTATATATATGCTCTATTTGCTCATCAACAGAAATATTTATTCTAACAACTTCGTGAACCGGCTGAGGCTTAAGATTATCTATAGCCTTTTTAAACGCTTTAGCAAGATCATATAGTGTTACGTTTTTTAATAATATTTCATAATCCGGAGGCGTTTCCACTTCGTCTTCATCAAAATTCCCTCTGAAACTTAGTTTTCTCTGGTTAGATTCGAGAAAAGAAAGTTCTTCGGACATTTCTTTATAACGCTTGTATTCAAGAAGCGCAGCAATTAACTCTGCACGCGGATCAATTTCCTCACCTTTTTCATCAACTTCTCTCGGCAAAAGCATTCGAACTTTAATATGCATCAGTGTTGATGCCATTAAAATAAAATCACCGGCCGTTTCCAGATCCAACATCTGAATAAGTTTTACATAGCCCAGGAATTCCTTTGTGATTTTAGCAATGGGGATATCATAGATATCCAGCTCATCCCTTTTTATAAAAAAGAGAAGCAGATCAAGAGGGCCTTCAAAATGGTCTAATTTTATTTTATACATTTTAGCCAAGATTCATTTTAGAATGAACTTCATTCATTGTTTGTTCTGCCACTGCCCTGCCGCGTTTTTCTCCATCTGCAAGAATATCTTTTACTTCGCTGATATTATTTTCATAATATTTTCTTTTCTCTCTTATCGGTTCAATAAATTCAGAAATCTTTGATGAACATTTCATTTTGCAATCAAAACAGCCGAGAGCTCCTGAACGACACCCGGACTCAATTTCAGGAACTTCACCAGGATTAAATTTTTTATGATAAGAAAAAACGAGACAAATATCAGGATTTCCCGGATCACCCTTTCTTACTTTATTTGGATCTGTTACTGCTTTTTTCAATTTAGCTTTTACAGAATCAGGATCATCCGAAAGTAGAATTGTATTGCCGAGTGATTTGCTCATTTTTGCATTACCATCGAGTCCGGTTAATCGTGCAAACTTTGTTAGCTTTGGTTCAGGTTCAGGAAAAACATCGCCGTATTGATTATTAAACTTTCTGGCCAGTTCTCTTGTAATTTCAACGTGAGGAACCTGGTCTTCCCCAACAGGGACTGCATCTCCCTTGTAAAGTAAAATATCAGCTGACTGTAAAACAGGATATCCTAAATGTCCGAAAACTATATTTTCAATATTAAGATCTCTCACCTGATCTTTTAAAGTTGGATTTCTTTCAAGTCGGCTAACGGTAATCAACATTTCAAATATCAGGTTTAATTCAGTATGCTGTTTTATTTGTGATTGCCTGAACATCGGGCTTTTAACAGGGTTCAATCCGGCCGCCAACCAATCAATTAGCATATCAATTGAATCATCATAAATTGCAGAAGTATCAAGATTTGTTGTTAGTGCATGATAATCAGCAATCAAATGAAAATTATCGTATTCATCCTGAAGTTTAACCCAATTTTCAAGAGCCCCAACATAATGCCCTAAATGCAATTTTCCTGTTGGACGCATTCCACTAAGTATTCTTTTTTTCAACATATTCCGGAAAAGTTTTAGAATTTAATTAAGTAAAATAATAATAAAGCTAGTCATAATCTTCAATTTAATGCAGTAAAGGGAATTTTCCTGCAATTCAGGAAAGATAAAGATATGGTTTCCAGTTTTCATCTAGTTTACCAACCACGTTTTTAAGGAACATAATGTGGCTTGGTTTGAATGGCTTATATAATAATTTCATATTTGCTTCTTCCGGCGTGCTGTCGCCTTTTTTATTATTGCATATTGTACAGGCACAAACCAGGTTTTCCCATGCATCGGTTCCGCCCCGTGCCCTCGGGAGCACGTGGTCAATAGTTAATGGAAGATCACTTCTTCCGCAATAAGCACATTTAAATGCATCCCGGCGTAAAATATTCTTTCTTGTAAGCACTACTTTTTTGTATGGAAGGGCTACAAATCTGCTGAGCCGTATAATACTTGGCCATGGGTAAAAAGTACTAACTGTATGCAATTTTTTTCTGTCATCTTCGAGGACAAGTTCTGCTTTTCCCAGATAAATTAATATTATGGCTTTTTTAATATTACAAATTGTAAGCGGCTCATAACTTTGATTTAGTATTAAAACCTTAGCATTTAGTTTGCCATTTACGCGTTTGGAAGATTCGAAGACTACCTCCTCTGCTCTTTTTTATCCTGTACACTCAAATAAATTCTTAAGACTAATCTGATTATAAATAATACTAAGCTTACAATTAATACCGGCACATAATATTCAACAGGCAAAGTCCGTGTTACCATCAATGCCAGTAGCAAAATGATAATACTCAGGGAAATATAGGTGTAAATATTAAAATTCTTTCTCGTTAATATTTTACCTGAAGATGCCATTATTTTAGCCATTTTAATAATTTATTGAGGATAATATATGCAAAATCACCCCTAATTTTCAATATCTTAATGAAGATTATACGAAATGATAAAATGGTGTGTTTTACGCTTCCGTATTTTTGTAAACAATCGCCATACAGGTTACATAGTCACGGGAATGACTTATTGAAATTTTAAGGCTTTTATCTGTGGACAAGAATGTTTTCAGTTTTCCTTTAAGAGTAACATTAGGCATGCCGTTGGCTTCATTAGATATTTCAATATCCTGCCATGTAGCAACTTCGTGCCAACCAGTAGTTAACGCCTTATAAACCGCTTCTTTGGCTGCAAATCTTGCGGCAAGATGCTGGTACTTACTGCTTTTGCTGAGGCAATACTCCAATTCTGATTCAGTATATATTTTATTCAGGAACCTGTCACCATATTTATCAACGCTATCCTGAATTCTGTCAATCTCAATAATATCAATGCCAACTCCCATTATCATTTTTAATATCCTTTTTCTAAAAAATTAATATCCTTCTGCTGAACCACTTCCCCTTGGATCCGAGGCACCATAAATTAAGCCATTTTGCTGATCTATCATAATTCCTTCCGCAATACCAAGAACTTTTGGTTTCTTATTAAAATTAGCCAAACTATAACCCATTTTCATCAGTTTTTCTGCAGTATCCTTATTCAGTGAAAACTTTTCAGAATAAATTTCGTCCGGATACCATTGATGATGAATTCTTGGAGCATCGATTGCCTGGCTGATGTTCATCCCGAAATCAATACAATTTATAATAACCTGCAAAACTGTTGTGATTATTGTTGATCCTCCGGGAGAACCGATAATTATATAAGGCTTATTATTTCTCAGAACAATTGTCGGAGTCATAGAACTTAACATTCTTTTCTCTGGTTGAATAGAATTTGCTTCTGAACCCAGTAAACCGTATTGATTAGGTACGCCAGGTTTTGAACTGAAGTCATCCATTTCATTATTTAAAAGAAAGCCTGCTCCATCCACAACTATTTTTGAACCAAAACCAGAATTGATTGTGGTTGTTGTGCTAACTGCATTTCCATATTTATCATATACAGAATAATGCGTTGTTTCGGTGCTTTCTTTGCCGGTTCCCGGTTTCCAGGACTTAATATTATGGGAAGGCACTGCTTGATTATTATCAGATAGTATTTTTTCATATATAGAATCAGCATATTTTTTTGCTATTAGTTTATCGACAGGTACTGGATAAAAATCAGAATCTCCCAAATTATATGTCCTATCAGCATATACATATTTCATAGCTTCAACCAACTTGTGAATATATTCGCTGCTTCCAAAATCAGCCGAATTGAAGCTGTAATTTTCCAGTATATTTAATAATTCAATTAATGCAATCCCCCCTGAACTGGGAGGAGCCATTGAAACTATTTCATATCCTCTGTAAGTTCCTTCTACAGGTTTTCTCTCTGCTACCTTATAATTTGCAAGATCTTCAAGAGTGATATAGCCACCCATTGATTTAATTTGTTTGACAATTAAATCAGCGATCTTCCCCTTATAAAAACCATTTGCTCCTTCATGCTTTATTATTTCAAGTGTTTCAGATAACTGTGGTTGCCTGAATATTTGACCTTCTGTAAATGGCTTTCCATTATTAGAAAATGCTTTAAGTGTAGAAGGATATTTTTTAAAATCATTGAAGTAATGCTCAAATAATTCAGCCGTTTTATGGTCTATAATCCAGCCATCTTCCGCCAACTCTATTGCCGGGCTAATTACATCAGATAATGAAAGTTTGCCATATTTCTTTTGGGCATAAATCATTCCTGCAACGCTACCAGGTACGCCTGCTGAAGTTGTTCCTTCCTGACTTAATTCAGGAACAAAGTTACCGTTTTCGTCCTGGTACATATTTCTGTGTGCAGAAGCCGGAGCTTTCTCCCTGAAATCAATTGTTGTATTTGTGCCATCTTTCAGGTGAATTACCATAAACCCGCCGCCGCCAATATTTCCTGCATAGGGATATGTAACAGCCAGTGCAAATCCGACAGCTACCGCAGCATCTATTGCGTTTCCTCCCTTTTTTAGTATTTGCACACCAACGTCTGAAGCTAGTTTACTGGCAGAAACAACCATACCGTGCTTGCCTCTGACTGGCTGATGTCCTTCAGATAAGATACAATTGTTAAATGCAAAGAAGAGAAGAAAAAGATATACTATTTTTTTCTTAGAAAATACTGATGTGAGCGTCAACCTTGATTCCTTCATCTTTTAACGCCTTTATTAGGATTCCAGTTAGCTCGTTTAGTTGTTTCAGAGTCGTATCAAGATTATTATAAAAATCTTTATTGTACAACATTTTGCCGAGATTATTTTGTTTATTAACTGTTTGATCTGCAATATTATTCATCTTTGAAAGCAGTGTGTCTGCTTTGATAAGGATGAGATTTAATCTTTCAATAGAAGAAGATATCCCGCTTTTATTATCTGCGAGCAATTCTTTTGTGTTTTTCGTTAAATCATTACCATTCGCTAATAATTCTTTGATGTTTGAGCGATTTTCTGTGAGGATTTTATTTAGTTGATCAGTTGCGCTGCTAAGATTTGAAACCGATTTTTTTACTTCCCTGTTAAAATTATCGTCCTGCAAGAATTTATTCAGAGAAGTCAAAGTTATTTTTATATCCTTCAGAGTACCTGCAACTTCATCCTGCATATTACCTGCGAATGACATTACTGAAGGGATATCTGGAGCGAAAGTTCCTTTATGAACTTTATTATAATCTAATTCAGTATCAGATTCCCCCGGGATTATTTCAATTTTTTTTCCACCCATTAAGTCCAACATTGCAACAGAAAATATTGCATCTGAATTTAATCTAACATCATTATTTATAACAAGATCTACGTCAACCAGATTGCCGTTTACAGTTAAATTTTTAACATAACCTTCCCGGACACCATTGACTGTTACATTATCACCAATCTCAAGTCCGGCAACATTATTAAACTCAACTTTTATTTCCCGTTCGTTTGATACAAAGCTAAAATTCTTTGCCCATCCTAGTATCCATAGAAAAACAATCAATCCCAGGACAACTGTTACTCCGACACGAATTTCTGTTTTTCTTTGATCTTTCATTTTAATTCTTTTTGATTTATCAGTTTACGAATATTATTTAATTCAGCATTTGTAATAACGCTATCTATTATTGAATAATCAATTGATCTGAAAAATACTTTTAATGAATCTTCAGAAAGATCTTTCAAATTTTTAGCATTTTCGATATAATCTTTCACCAATACTTTTAGTGAATCTTTTTGTGGTGATTTCTTCACATATTTCAGATCATCATTAAAAGTCTTAAGAAACAACGGGGCGATTATTTTTTTGCCCGGCTCAAATATAAAATCATCAAATTTGTTTTGAATTATATAGGCAATTGCAGCTATAACAATTGTTAAAACAACGACAATTTTTATAAAACAGCCTTTTTTCATCACCGTATTTACTCTGCGACAAGTTTATTTATCTGAATCTTTTTTATGCGCTTATTAAAAACTTCTTTTACTGTAAATTTATGGTTTGCAAGACTAAAAGAGTATCCCTCCTTTGGAATATGACCTGCATGATTTAACACTAAACCAGCCAGAGTTTCAAAGTCCTCATTTTCTGAAGAAATATCGGTATTTAATAGTTCATTCAAATCATCAATGGAAACTTTCCCCAGAGCCATAAATTCTGTATCAGAAATCTTATTTACAGGATTTTCTTCTTTGTCATATTCATCTCGAATTTCACCGATAATTTCTTCGAGAATATCTTCAAGACTAACAAGACCTGCCGTACCCCCATATTCATCTACAACAACTGCAAGATGCATTTTCTTTTCCTGAAATTCGTGCATCAGGTTATTAATCATTTTAGTCTTTGGTACAAAGATTACTTTCCTTGCAATTCTGGTAAGTGAAAACTTTTCTTTATGTGAACCATTCTTAATAAATGGTAGAATATCTTTCGCGTAAATAATACCCAAAATGTTATCGAGATCATCTTTATAAAGAGGAAGCCTGCTGTGACCGGATGAATTAATAATTTCGAGTAATTCATTAAATTTTGTATCGACAGAAACAGCCACTACATCTACACGAGGAGTCATAACTTCATGAACTGTAACAGATCTAAAACTCACTATACTGTGTATTAATCCCTGTTCTTCTTCTACAATAGCTCCCCTTTCGTGGCTTAATTTTGCTAATTCTGAAAGCTCATCTGGTTTCATTGCCAGTTTTGTTTTATCAAATTTCAATTTTGAGATCGACAATCGGATAAGTTCTGTTAAAGTTTCAGAAATTGGATAAATAATTGTTCCCATAAAATACAATGGGACAGCACAAAACTTTGAAAATTTAACAGGATTTTTTGATGCCCATACTTTGGGAATGAGTTCTCCAAAAATAACAATCAGTAAGGTTAGTAATATAATTTGTGCTGTAAGAGCAATTTCCTTTGCGATACCGTATTGGGCTGAAAAATCAAGTGCTATAGAAACAGCAATAATTGAAGCCGCAACATTTACAATTGTATTTCCTATTAAAATTGTAACAAGAAGTCTTCTGGGAAATTGCAGTAATAAATTGAGATACCTGCCAACAAAATGGTTGGCAGATAACTCATTTTTAAGATTGTTACGATTTAGTGAAAACAATGCTATTTCTGAGCCTGAGAAAAAAGCAGAGCCTATAAATAGCAAAAGGATAGAAATTACTTTTAATTGCCAATCAATTTCCAAAAATTATTTCAATCCTATTTTGTTTCACAAATAAATTAGAATGGTAGGTCATCATTGTTATCAACCTGCATATCAGGTTCATTTACACTTCCTCCTGAAGAGCTGCTGCCTGAGTCCCCTGAACTGCTGGTATTTTCGAGTGGAATAATTTTCTCGATAACTACATCCGTAGAATATCTCTTTATGTTTTCTTTGTCTGTATAATCTCTTTTTGTCAACCTACCTTCAATATAAAACTTCTTTCCTTTCTTCAAGTTTTCCTTGTAAAAATCCGAAAGGTTAAAACCGACACAATTGTGCCAGGTTGTTTCATTAACGTAGTTTCCGTCTTTCCCTTTATAGCTAAAAGTAGTTGCCATCGAAAAAGATGTAACAGAAAGATTATTAGTGGTAAAACGGGTTTCAGCATCCCTACCTAGGTTACCGATCAGCATGATTCTGTTTAATGAAAATGCCATTTTAAACTCCCTCTTTTTATTATAAATTGGCTACATTTTCCAATTTAGTAATTATGAGTAATAATTTCCAACTATCTCTGCAAAAAAAATAAAAAAAATCTGAGGCTGTATTATCGGGATACTGTCAAGATCCAGGCATCCTTAAATTTTTCTATTTTCCAGAGATCATTTCTAACTTTTTCAGCTTCTTCTTTTTTGTTATAAGGTGGAGTTAGTTGTACCACGTACAAATTGATATCGCTGCTGTAAGAAATTTCTACGTTATCTTTTAATAATTTTTTTGCTTCTTCAGTAAATTTATCCGCTTTATCCTTGGTAGTAAATGCTCCAATTTGAACCACATAATACTTCGCTTCCATAGCCGGCGGCGTAACTTTTGGCTGTTCATCAGCATTATTATCCAATACCGGTTGATCAAAAACATAAACTGAATCAGGAGTCTGGTTTTCTGAATTTACATTTTCAGCCTGATTACTACTACCGCAGGAATAGAAAGTTACAGAAGCTAAAATAAACAGGCTAATGAACAAAAAATTTAATTTTTTCATTTTTCCCCGGATATCGTTACAAAAAGAGCAATTAATTATTTCTAATTGATTAAAAATAAGGCTTTATTGTTCTGAATCAAAATAACACATTTAAAACATTTTATTGCTATTTGATAAAACGAGAATTATTTTCCAATAGTAATAAATCTATGCTAAACCATATTCAAGAATTAATCCGGGAGGACCATGAAATTAAAGATTTTCACAATCGCCGCATTCTTTTTATTGTTTCTCTCCCCTCTTATTCTTTCACAAACTCAAAGTGTTGAAGATTTGCTAAAACAAGGGGATGAATTAATTGATAAATTTGACGACCAGGGAGCGTTGGAAAGCTTTCAGAAAGCTGAGAAACTTGCTCCAAATAATTGGGAAGTAAACTGGAGATTAAGCCGTGTGTATGTTAATCTTGCCAATCAAATGCCCGCAAAAACAGATGAACAGCAAGATGCACAACTGGCCGTATATCAAAAAGCCCTAGGCTTTGCTAATAAAGCTGTCAAAGAAGGACCTGATAAATCTGTAACATATTTAAGACGCGCCATTGCTAACGGTAAGATTGCCTTGTTTAAGGGAGTTTTTTCTGTTGCAAAAGTTGTAAATGCCGCAAAAGATGATCTTGAAAAAGCAATTAAATTGGGAAATGGAGGAGATTTCATACAAGCACTATGTTATTATGTCCTTGGAAGAACTCATGCTAAAGTTTCTGAGAAATGGAAACCTGCACGCTCTATTTTAGGCCTTGGATGGGGTGATATTGACGTTGCTATACAAGATTATAATACAGCAATAAAATTATATCCGGATTTTAGAATGTTTTATCTTGACCTGGGAAAAGCTTACATAAGAGAAGATGAATATCAGAAAGCAAGAGAAGTCTTAAACAAAGTTGCTACCTGTACAAAGCGCGAGTCTGATGATGATTTGAGAACTGCGGAAGCTAAGAAATTATTGCAGGAAATTAAAGACGAAGATTGATTAAAAGTTAAATAGACAGAAAAAGAAAAGGGATGGTTTTACCATCCCTTTTTATTAGTTAAAACAATATATTCTTGTAAGCATTCGGATCTAAATAAGCCCCTTTCTCAAACAAATTGATTGCTCCCTTTTTAGCAAGTGTTAAACTTCCCGGAATTGCAGAAACATCAATTAAAGGATAGCTTGAGCCAAATTTATCATTGATTACTTTCAAAAATTCATTGGCAACAATTGCCTGTCCCTGTGCAGTTGGATGCACACCATCAAGGCTGAATAAGCCACCTGTTACAAATGTGGTTGTAAATTTTACACCGTTGTAAGTAGTTCCACCGGTCGCATCAGAAGCTCTGATTGAATTAAATAACGAGTTAACATCAACCAATGCAAATTGTGATGGATATTTTGTAACAGCATTAGTTATTGCTGTATTGAAGTCTGTAGTTGCCTGATTTGCTGTTGATATTTCTCCCGCATCCAGGATCAAAGCATTAGGAATCGGATTCTGAAGACTAGCTCCGAATGGCTTTGTAGTATCAACACCAAACAATGCAGGATTAAGGTTATTGTCTTTATAAAATTTACCGGATGGTCTTCCAAAATATGCTATGTAAGACTGGGAAACCAGGGTTAACAAAAGTTGTCCGCCTGATAATTGGGCAGGAGCCCCGGCAGTAGGCACAAAATTATGGTCCTGATAATAGAAACCCTGAGCACCAGCAGCTATTAACATCTGCGCAAAACCAGGTCCAACCGTTGTGAAAAACGGAATGGCCGTAACATTAGGAATATTTGCAACTACTACTTTTGCGCCGGTTGCTGCCAAGCTATCAGCTAGTTGTCCATAAAGGAAACCAAAAGTAGCGCTTGGTGTTGGTGCTGATGGTTTAGCACCGCCGCTTGTAGCGAAACCAAGGACATCATTGTTACCAATCCATAGAGTAATCAGAGATGGTTGTTGAACTTTAGTCTGCTGCCACTGTGTTCCTTGACCTCTCAAAATGATGTCTATAAAAGGACTCTTTGAGTAGGAACCGGAAGTTGTAGTTGAGTTCATAACATCACCCAGCACTACGCCGGGGATTCCAAGATTATCATAAGGGGCACCATAGGTAAGCGCTAATGGAACACCACTACTTGGATCAGTTGCTGTAACGAATGGATCTAGTGAAACAATTTTAATTCTTCCGCCAATACCCGGGTCTGAGATTAATGGCTGAGCGAAACCACCGTATCCTCCCTGTTTAGCTATAAGATTTGGATAGGAATATTGCTGTGCACTCTGATATAATGCACTTGATTGATAACCGGCTGTAAGGCTGTTACCGATAGAGACATAGTTTGAGACATCAACATTTCCACTCAGTGGTACTTGTGGGTTAACCCCCGCTAATTCACTTCTGTCCTGGCAGCCAAAAAATACTGCCGCGGTCAAAAGCAGACCTAATATTATATTTAATTTCTTTTTCATATTAATTATCCTTCCTAAAATTATAAACTATATGATAAACTAATTGCTGCAAGATGAGCATATGAATTATAAGTTCCATTAAATGGTGCGTTACCTTCTGTGTAATGTTCCTGAGAGTTTGTAACTGTTAACTGACTTGCTCTTATAAACAAATAAGAAGCACTTACACCAAGATTTTCAAATAATTTATAATCTAGACCAACGCTGAAACCAAGCCTGTTTGCATCCGGTAATGAAGGATTAAGATATTCCGGTTTCACAGGATTTTTATCAAAGTAAATACCAGCTCCAACTTTTAATAAGTCAGTCAATTTGTATTCTCCACCCAATCTTACGATAAACGAATTATCATAAAGTCTGGGGCTTGCAATATCTGTGTATTTAGGGTCTGTGAAATCTACACCAAGTGTATCATAGCTTGACCAACCAACATACTGGAAGTCAGCGCTTAATTTCAGTACAGAGCTAACATCGTAAGCTATACCAAAGGCAAGATTAATTGGAGTTTTTAATTTAGCAGTAACATCACCCTGTGGTAACCTTCCTGCCGCATCCAGTTGAGGCGCGCCAACAGTTGTAGCGGTACCCTTAAATTCATACTGGATACTACTATGGAATGAAACACCAAGTGATAATTTAGGAGTTGGTTTTACCAATAGTCCTAAGGTATAACCAAAGGCTGAATTATCTTTTCCATCAAGAGTAGTTTTAGCATCGCCTGGGAAAGGTGTTTGAGCTGATTTTTGAACAATTGTAACATTGGCAAAACTGTAAACAAAACCAGCACTTAATGAAATCTGGTCAGTTATTTTTGCAGCGACCACCGGTGAGATGGTGTATGTCTGAAGATCAGTTTTTATTGCCAGGTATTTTCCTACCCAGTTATCATTCCATTCAGTACCCAAACCAAATGGAGTAGTAAAACCAATTCCGACAGCGAATCTATCACTGATTCTGTGTGATGCCCAGAAATGAACCGGAGGAAAATATTGTCTTTTCATATCATATTCGGTTACATTTGGTGTAACACCTCTGAATGAAGATACTGGTGCAATTAAGGTACTTCCGAAAAGAAAATGTGTACCTTCAATCTGTGTTAGACCTGCAGCATTGAAATATACTGCGGACGGATCGTTTGCAACAGCAGTAAATGCTCCACCCATAGCCATAGCTCTGGCTGAGTGTTCATTAATCTGAAAGCCACCTGCACATATACGTGCAGTAAACATAGTTATAAAAACTATAACTGTAGCAAGTTTTAGTTTCAAGATGCCTCCTATTTATTGAATAAAGGATACTAGGATATTATGTAATTAAGGATATTATTCTATTGAAAAAAGTTTAGCTCCCTTTTCAACCGGGGTTCCTTCTTTAACAAATATTTCTTTAATTATTCCAGTGGATGGCGACTTAATATCGTTTTCCATTTTCATAGCTTCTAGTATAATAATTGAGTCCCCAGTATTTATTTTGTTACCGGATTGATGCTTTACTTTAAGTATCATTCCCGGCATTGGTGCCTTAACTTCTTTAATGTGATGTGCAGAACCAGTTTCCTCTATAACTTCAGTTGCTTTTTCCTGTAGTGCAGTTCTAACCAACGCTTCGTAGGTATAACCTTCAATTGTAACTGCAATATTTTCGCTATCAATTTTTACAGTTGAAATATCGTAATTTTTTTTATCAATTCGCAATCTATATGTAGAATTATTTAAGGAAATTAATTCATAGTGATGAACTTTCCCATTAATGAGAATCTTAGAATTTTCAGAAATTGCTATATTATTTCTCTTATTCTTAAGTGTTACAACAAATTCATTCATACTGCAAACCTGCCCACTTATTTTGATCTACGCTTTTGTTTTGGATGTCATTTGTATTAAAAGGATTCGCCTGTAGTTTCATAAGTGCTGCAAATGCTGCTGCGACTTCATCCAGACCTTTATTTCTGTGGGTATCATCCTTACGGAATTTTTCAACCAGATCTTCCTTCTCTATAAAATCGATATCAAAATTTCCCTCAATAAATTTTTTATTCCCATAAACTTCCAAAAGAAATGGAATATTATTTATTACACCAGAAATTCTAAATTCATTTAATGCTCTTATCATTCTTGAAATTGCGCTCTGTCTGTTTTTTGACCAACATACTAGCTTCGAAATTAAGGGATCATAAAACATTGATATTTCTGATCCTCTTGTAAATCCTGCATCTACTCTAACACCAGGTCCCGAAGGGATATCAAATTCATTCAGATGTCCGGTTGCAGGTAGAAAATTGTTTTCAGAATCTTCAGCATAAATTCTACTCTCAATTGCATGCCCGTGAATTTTTAAGTCATCTTGTCTAAAAGATAATTTATTTCCTTCTGCAACAGAAAATTGCTCTTTAACAAGATCAATTCCTGTTATTAATTCTGTAACAGGATGTTCAACCTGCAGCCTTGTGTTCATTTCCAGAAAATAAAATTCTTTATTTGAATCCATCAGGAATTCAATTGTACCGGCATTAAAATAATTACATGCTTTTGCCGCATTAACTCCCGCTTCCGTAATTTTAAGCCTTGTTTCCGGATCAACAAAAGATGAAGGTGCTTCTTCTATTATTTTTTGGTGTCTTCTTTGTATTGAACATTCTCTTTCAAAAAGATGAGCATAATTACCGTGTTTGTCCCCGATAATTTGTACTTCGATATGCTTAGGATTTTCTATAAATTTTTCTATATAAACATCATCATTTGCAAAGGATTTTAAAGCCTCTCTCTTTGTCGCTTCAAATGCATCCCCAAATTCTCTTTCTGATGATATCTTTCTCATTCCTTTTCCCCCACCACCAGCAGAAGCCTTTAATAAGACAGGATAACCAATTCCTTTGGCTATTGTTATCCCTTCTTTAACACTCGTCACTGGCTCTGTTGTACCCGGTACAATAGGAACGTTATTCTTCTTCATAAGCTGTCGAGCTGCTGTTTTGCTACCCATCATTTTTACGGAATTAGCAGATGGGCCAATAAATGTAATTCCTGATTTTTCTACTTCTTCAATAAAATCGGCATTTTCCGAAAAGTAGCCGTACCCAGGATGAATTGCATCAGCTTGAATTTCTTTTGCAAGTGCAATAATTTTGTCTTTGTTAAGGTAAGATTCAGATGAAGGAGAATTACCAATAAAATATGCTTCATCAGCTAAAGTAGTATGGAGAGAGGTTTTGTCGGCTTCTGAATAAACTGCTGCTGAAGTTATCTCAAGCTCTTTACAAGCCCGGATTATTCTAACAGCAATCTCCCCTCTGTTGGCAATTAAAATTTTCTTAAACAATTTAGTCCTTACTTAATTCAGCAATGGTTATTCCTTCACCACCAAGTTCAATTGGAGCAAAGAAATAATTTAATACTTTAGAATGATTCTTCAATATCTCATGAACAAGTTTCCTTAGTGCCCCGGTTCCTTTTCCGTGAAGAATTTCAATTCTCTCCAAACCTGATGAATATGCATCGTCTACAAATTTAATTATTTCAAATTCAGCTTCCAGAGCTCTTTGTCCACGCAAATCAAGTCTAATGTTTGCCCGAACACCCGAATATGAACCGGGATAATTTGATGACGTTGAAACGGAAGATTGTTTCCCCGCTACAAGTGAATCGAGTTTCACCTGCATTTTTATATTTCCGGCAAGCAATGTGGCTTTATTTTTATTCTTATCAATTTCAAGTAGCCTGCCTGTGGTCAGGGTATCTTTAATCGTTGCGTAATCTCCGACTACAAAATAACTTTTTTCTTCGCTTAATTCCACGTTTTCAGAAACCAGCTCTTTATTTTTTTCTTTCAATTCGCTGACAAGATTCTTTGCAGATTTTATTGAAGAAGTGCTTGCCTGCGTTTCTTTAAGTTCTTTGATTACTCTTTCAACTTTTTTATTTACCTCACTAAGGTAATCTGCTGCATCAGAGCCAGCCTTTTTCAGTATTTCTTTTTTCTCTTTGTTCAACTTATCCAGATTTTGTTTATATAAATTAGAAAGTCCTGCTAATCTGGCATTTTCAATTTCCATTTTTTTAAGTTTGTCGCGCAACTCAAATGATTTAGCTTCAATTTCAGAAAGGAATGTTTCAATATTGTGTTTATTCGAATCAAGATATTTTTTAGCGGTATCCAGGAATTGATCATCAAGGCCTATTCTTTTTGCAATTTCAAAAGCATAACTGGAGCCCGGTATACCTTGTCTAAAATAATATGTCGGTTTCAAATTAGTATGATCAAATTCCATAGCGGCATTTTCAAATCCGGCTTCTTCATTAGCAACAAGTTTAAGGCTTCCGTGATGGGTTGTCGCAAGTACTTTAGTCCCCTTTTTACCAAGTTTAATTAATACAGCGGAAGCAATTGCCGCACCTTCGGCCGGATCTGTACCTGTACCAATTTCATCTACAAGAGCTAAAGTTTTAGGAGTAGATACTCTAAGTATTTCTCTTATATTGGCAAGGTGTGAGCTGAATGTTGAGAGATCATCGTCAATTGATTGCTCATCACCAATATCCAGTAAAACATTATCAAATATTCTAAAATTAGAATCAGGGCTTGCTGGAATCGGGATTCCACTTTGAACCATAATAACAAGAAGTCCCACTGTTTTTAAGACAACAGTTTTGCCACCTGCATTTGGCCCGGTAATTATAATGATATTTTTGTCATCACTAATGGAGATATTAATAGGGATCGTGTTTTCTTTTCCCAACCTTTTCAATAATAGAGGATGTCTTCCATCTCTTATTTCAAATGGTTTCTCATTATCAAAATCCGGGAAGCTACCGATTACTTCAATAGAATAACTTGCTCTAGCAAAAATAGAATCCAGTATTGCTATATTTAATAAGGTCGACTTCAATTCATTAGCAACTGTTCCTATCTTCTTTGTCAATTCTTTTAACAGTCTTTCAATTTCCCGCTTTTCTGCAAATGATAAAGATAAAATATCATTGTTAAGATCCAGAGTTTCTTCTGGCTCAATATACACTGTCTGCCCGGTTGAAGATTCAGAATGAATAAATCCACGGATATGCCTTTTATGCTCAGACTTAACCGGAATAACTATCCTGCCATCACGCATAGTTAGATATTGTTCTCTAACAATTTCTTTATCTGTTAGATTTTTAATAATTCGTCTTACAGATTTTTCAAGCTCATTCTTTTTCTGAATAATTTCTTTTCTGATATCACTTATTTTTTTGCTGGCACTATCTTTAACATCACCTTTGTCATCAACAATACCTGATATGTGGTGTTCTAATAATTTATCAACATATAGTAACGAA
>Ga0210095_1000031_pt1 | contig 61198 bp, 43 predicted proteins | sample China_Galinas_PW_FD_184861 | JGI IMG/M metagenome (GOLD analysis project Ga0210095, IMG submission 184861) | Wetland microbial communities from San Francisco Bay, California, USA, that impact long-term carbon sequestration - China_Galinas_PWA_D1... | ecosystem: Environmental > Aquatic > Marine >...
GCCACCGCGGTGATGAACACCGACTCCTGCATGATCATGACGACGATCGAACCGGGCGTGGCGCCGAGCGCCTTGCGCAAGCCGATCTCGCGCACGCGCTCCTTGACCACGATGAGCATGATGTTGCCCACGCCGATGGCGCCCGCGAGGATGGTGCCGATCGCCACCACCCAGCTGAACACCTTGATGCCGGTGAACAGGCCATCGACCTTGTCGTGTTCTTCCTGCACGTTGAAACTGCCGAACACGCCCTTGTCCTGCGGGCTCACCTTCTTGATCTGCGCCAGATAGCTCTTGACATCGGCTTCAGTCACGCTCGCATCCACCCCGGGCTTCGGCACGATCACGAAGCTGCCCACCCAGCCCACCTGGTTGAAGGCGTAGCGCAGCGTGTCGTTCGGCAGATAGATGCGCTCCTCTTCCTGCTGCTGGTTGCCGTTGGACAGCGAGCTGAACACGCCGATCACCTGGAAGCTTATGCCGTTGATGACGATGTCCATGCCCTGCACCGGAACGCCCGGCTCGAACAACTGGTCGCGCACGCGCTGGCCGATGAGTGCCACCTTGCGGCGCTGCTGCTCGTCGAGCGTGTTGATGGAGCGGCCCTCGGTGATGCGCATGGCGTTCACGTCCTCGACGCCCTCGTAGCCGCCCTGCACGCTGAATGCACCATTCTTCGACTTGTAGGTGACGATGGGCGGGCTGCCCGACCAGATGCCGACCGAGTTCTGGCCCCTGATCCAGCCGACGGTGGGCACGTTGCGCTCGATGGCGTAGACGTCGCCCGGCTCGAGCCCGATCTGCCGGCCGACGGGCAGGCCCTGGTAGGGAATCTGCGTCGTGCCCTGCGACCAGATGAAGATGGCGTTGGAGACGCGCGGGAACGAATCGTAAACCCCGTTCTCCAGGCCGCGGCCCGCCCCCAGCAGCACCGTGAGCATGAAGATTCCCCAGAACACGCCGAATGCCGTGAGCGTGGTGCGCAGCTTGTGCTGCCCCAGCGTCTTGAAGATCTCCTGCCACTTTTCGACGTCGATGAACATGGCCGGCTACTCGGCACGCATGGCTTCGATGGGCGTGATCTTCGCGGCGCGCAGCGCCGGCATGAGCCCTGCCAGCACGCCCACCGTCACCAGCAACAGGATGGCGGTCACCGCTACGCGGAAATTCACCTCCGGATTCATAAAATATGGCAGTTTGGTGCCGGCGGCGCGCAGCCCCATGGCCACCAGCTCGAGCAGCCCGACACCGAACACCAGCCCCAGATATCCGGCGATGCCGGTCACCAGCGTGGATTCCAGCAGCAGCGGGCCGACGATGGAGAACGGCGTGGCGCCGAGCGCCTTGCGGATGCCGATCTCGCGGGTGCGCTCCTTGACAGTGATGATCATGATGTTGCTCACACCGACGATGCCGGCCATGAGCGTGCCCAGACCCACGAACCAGATGAACACGTTGATGCCGACGAACAGGCCGAGCACGTTCTGCGCGGGCGTCGCCATATTGAAGGAATTCACGCCACGCCGGTCATCCGGCGCCACGTCGTGGCGGCGCTTAAGCAGCGCCACCACTTTCTTCTCGAGCTCGAACCCGTCCACGCCCGGCGCGGGCCGCAACCAGATGGCGTCGATGCGATCGCTGCCGCCGAACACCCTGGTGAAGGTCGATTGCGGCAGGTAGACGCGCTCGGAATTGCGGCCGCGGTTGCCCTTGTCGTAGAACACGCCGACCACCTTCATGACCACGTCCTTGACGCGGATGTCCTTGCCCACCGGATCCTCGCCCGCGGAAAACAGCCGTTCCGCGACCGTGGTGCCGATGAGCGCCACCTTGCGGATCTGGTCGATGTCGAGCGGATCGACGCGCCGGCCCAAATTGAAGGGCACGTCACTCTTCACGTCGAAGTATTCGTCCGGAATGCCGTGGATCTCGGCATTGCTGTTCTTGTTGGCATAGTTGATGAGGCCGCGCCCGAGCACGGTCTCGCCCGAGATCACGCCGATGCCCGAAATCTGTTGAGACACGGCCTGGACGTCCGAGCGGTCGAGGCGGATGTGGCGGCCCAGGCCCATGCCGCGATAGGCCACGCTGGTGTCCCCCGACCAGACGATGATGAAGTCCAGCACGTCCGAGCCGAAGTCGTCGAGCACGCCGTTCTGCATGCCACGGCCGGCGCCGAGCAGCACGATGAGCATGAAGATGCCCCAGAAGACGCCGAACGCCGTGAGCAGCGTGCGCAGCTTGTTCTGCCGCAGCGTGAACAGGATCTCCTGCAGGCCGTCGAGCATCATCCGACGGTCTCGGGCTGTACGTCGAAGTGCTGGCGCGTCGAGATCTGTCCGTCCTTGAGGAAGATCTGCCGCTGCGTCTGACTGGCCAAGTCCATTTCGTGTGTCACCAGCACGATCGTCTTGCCGCCCTGGTGCACGTCCTTGAGCAGCGACATGACCTCCTGCGTCGTATGGCTGTCGAGCGCGCCCGTGGGCTCGTCGGCGAGAATCACTTTCGGAGAACCGACCAACGCGCGCGCGATGGCCACGCGCTGCTTCTCTCCGCCGGAGAGCTGGTTGGGCATGAAGGTGCGGCGCTCAGCCAGGCCCACCATGTCGAGGAACTTCTCGGCGCGGTGGTTCCGTTCGCGGCGGCCGACGCCCTGGTAGTAGAGCGGCAGCGCCACGTTCTCCACCGCGTTCTTGAACGGCAGCAGGTTGAACGACTGGAAGATGAACCCCAGCAGCTGGTTGCGCATGCGCGCCGCCTCACCCCCGCGCAGATGGCCCATCTGCTGGCCGGCGAGCACATAGGAGCCGCTGTCATAACCATCGAGGATGCCGAGGATGTTGAGCAGCGTGGACTTGCCCGATCCCGACGAGCCCATGATGGAAACCAGTTCACCCTCGCGGATGGTGAGATCGATGCCCTTCAGCACATGCAGGGCCTGGTCACCGGTGCGGTAGTACTTGTGGACGCCCTGCAGTTCGATCATGTCCATAACTGTCTCATCCGGGGCCCATGCGATCCAGTGACAAAGCCCATGCCGCCAAGGCTCATGAGGTGATCCAATCCCGGTGTGGACTGACGACATCCTATCCCGATTCCATGCCATCGGAAGTTGTGGGGTGCGAATTCTTACTCATCTCACAAATGGATGAGTTTCACAGTCTTGAATCTCTCCGAGTCTCTCGGAGGCTCCTTTCGTTGCGCTGGTCTATCCAGGCCCGGCTACGAAATCGTTCGACCAAGCTCTTTCTTCGAAACTCCCAGTGCGAAAAGTGATTTCATCAGCAAATCGATCGACACGGTGGGGTCTCCTGCTTCCATCTTTGCCACACGTGATTGACTCGATTCGATGGCTTTGGCGAGCTGGGCCTGGGTGAGCTTCCTCCGAACCCTCCTCTCCTTGAGTTTCTCACTCAGGGCCAGCTTCATTTCAATATAGGCGGACTCCTCAGCGGAAAGTTCCAGGAAATCGGAAACCGTTCCGACTTTCCAGCCGTTCTTCGCCAATTTCGCCTTTTTGCCCTTATCCATTGTCATACGCTCGCAATCTCTGTTTACAGATCTCGATGACGGCCTTTGGCGCTTTTCCCGTCTTCTTCGAGAACACCTCGGCGATGATTATCGCGTCAGAATCGGCACCTTAGACAATTCGCCAGCTCACCTTGTCATCCGGAATACGCAGCTCGTGGCACCTTTTTCCAATCGGCGGCATAGGCCGCGAATGCGGCATCGCGATCTTGTCTCCGCGTTGTAGCAGCCTCAGCATGTATCCGGCCTCGAGTTTTGCCAGCCCGCACCGTCTCTTGCAACCTTTTTTGCTGGGCTTGCATCCTATATATTACGAATCGTAATAAATGGGGCACAAGCCAATGACAAATAAGCGAATAATCGGTCTCTTCTGGCTGACTGCCGGGCTCGGCATGGTGGCAGGCGGGCCGGCCGGCGCGAACGAGCGCGGCGTCGCTGATTCGCCGCTGACGTTCAGCCAGGAATCCGTCGAATTCGAACTCGAGAAAGCGGGCGGTCATTCCCTGGTCAAAGTGGATATCGGGGATGGCACTCGGCACAGTTTCATCATCGATACCGGCGCGCCCACCAACGTGATCGACGAGCGGCTTGCCAGCGCGCAGGGCTATGAAGTTATCGGACAAAGGATGGTCGGGTCCCCTGGCGGCAACCCGATTCCTGCGAAAGTCGTCAGGATCCCGGAAGTGCGCGTGGGAGAGGCGATCATAAAGAATGCTGAGTTTGTAGTCGTCGCCCTGGATCAGATGTCCCGCGGACTCATGCAGGGCGTACTGGGGATGAGTCTGTTCAAGGGGTATCTCCTGACGATCGACCAGGGCAACGGCAGAGTCGTCGTGTCCCGAGGCAGCTTGTCCCCGGGCGGCTCAGGAGTCATCGCTTACGAATCTTCCGACGATCAAATTCAATTCGATATCGATGTCGCCGGGCAGCCGGTCTCCGTAAACCTGGATACGGGTTCGCCGGGATATTTCACACTGCCTGCCGCACTGAAGCAGGCACTTCCCCTTCAGGATACGCCTGCCAGGACCGGCACTGCCGAGCTGACGGGCGGGACGCATACCGTCGAGACAGCAAGATTGAACGGAGAGATCGCATTCGCCGATCTGCGATTCGAGGACCCCACAGTCGCGTTCATTGATTCATCGACTACCCGCGGCAATATCGGCAGCAGAATACTCGACACGCTCGAGATCAGCCTGGATCAGAGGAACAGGCTGATCGCAATTCACCGCTCCGTTCCACATGAGCATTCGTCGCAACCAGCGGGAGAACCCCGGGTCGTTACGCGTCGCGCGGCCGGGCCACAGACCCCTCGCCGCCGACTGGGCATTCGCTTCCAGGGTACTCCGGGCGGCAGCCAGTTGATCGTCGCAGGCGTCGATCCGGGATCGATAAGCGAACAAGCCGGCTTCCAGGCCGGCGACAAAATCATCGCGATCAATGATCGGCCCTGCGAAGAACTCGACGTGAATGAACTCGGCTCACTCCTCGGAGGTGCCTCTCCGCTGAAGTTCCAGCTGGAGCGAAATGGTGAGTCGCTGGTAATTGATGTGCAATAGGGAGGGATCGGCGCTTGAGAAGACTCAGCGAACTGGAAGGCGTTTCAATTGGCATCGTCGATCAAAACGAGCCATGCACGGCCTACCTGGTGACTCAGAAGCTCAAGGAAGCGCCATCGTCGCATTGGCGGGCGTCTGCGGGTTCTGTGTATCCACTGCTGGCCCGGCTGGAATCGGAGGGCTTGATTTCATCCGTCGACGACAAGAGAGATCGGCGTGGTCGCTCGCTTCTCAGCGTGACCCCGAGAGGCCGTCGAGCGCTCGTAAGCTGGATAGAGAAGGGACTGGACATTGATGTGATTTCATCGACCTCCGATCCCATACGAACGCGCACGTTCTTCCTGGGAGCACTGAGCCTGAAAGACAGAATCGACTATGTCGAACGACTTGCCAGGTTGATGGACAACTACATGGCGGATGTAACGGCGCATCTGAAAGGGAAATCGAAGTCTGAAGACCTTTTCGATTACCTGGGCTCACTGGGCGCCGAACGGGTTACATCGGCCCGTGTGGATTGGCTGAAAACGGTGATGAATGACCTGCGCAAGAGCGCAGAAAGGAGTAAGGGCAGCGGTAACTAGCTGCCTCATCCTGCAGTACACCGGCATCCAATCGGCTCGCGAAAGCATCTGTTGATAAGGCATGGCGAGGGAGGAAAGACGTGCCCCTGGAGACCTTGCTTCGAAATAGCCAGAAGGAATGGCGAACGGGCTGGCGCATCCTCGCGATGCTGGCGCTGCTGGCGGCGGTCCTGTTCGGTTTGCTACACAGCGGCAACCCGGGAGCAAACTGGCAGGGGCTGCTGTATACCGTGATCGGCGGCCTGTTGATGGGTTGGATCGTGGTCCGCTGCGGATCGCTGTGGCTGGTAATCGGCTATCACTTCGGCTGGAATGCGACCGCATCGACGGTGTTCGGACTGGTGCTCTCGGGCCTCGACAGCGCCAACAGCATTCTGGTCGGCGAGCTGAGGGGTCCGGACTGGCTGACCGGTGGCGACTACGGTTTCGAGGCATCCCTGCCCACGGAGATCTGCGAAGTGCTGGTCCTGTCGGTCGTGTTACGACTTTTTCGCTCGCGCTTGAAGTGAGCACTGCTTGTTCCTGTAGTCCTCTCCAGGCCGAAGGGCCGACCTTTAAGTCCCTGATAAAAAACGAGTTGATGATCGCGTTCGGGAGGCAGGGGCCGTCCCGGTCGACACGACTCGACGACCTGCTGCCAAAAGACACCGTGAGTACGGTTCGAATCCTCATCATGCCCCGCCGCCCACGCGCTTTTGGGTCACGAATGTTAGGCTAGCCCGGCGCGATTCAACGAAATCCAAAGTGAACCGACGCATCCACGGAAAAGGGAGAGAGTACACATGTCAGAGTACAACGGTAACGGCCATCGGGGCGGGCTCGGCCGTCGAGGCGCAACACCAGGTACCGACATCGAGAAGATGCTTCGACAGGGGCAGGACCGGATCAACAACATAGTACCGAGTGGCGGACCACGGGGCGTCTTCCTACTTGCCGTGCTGGCCCTGGTTGCGCTGGGTGCCTGGACGGCATATTACACGGTGCCGAGCGACTCGGTCGCCGTCGTGCAACGATTCGGCAAGTACCTGAAGGAAGTTCCGCCAGGCTTGCATTTCAAGCTGCCGCTGGGCATCGATGCGGCCACCATCGTTCCCGTCAAGCGGCAATTGAAGCAGGAATTCGGCTTCGCGACTCCCGGCGCCACCGATCCGTATCAGAGTCCACACGACGGCACCCAGGAAACGGAGATGGTCACCGGCGACCTCAACGCGGCATTGGTGGAATGGGTCGTTCAATACCGCATCTCGGATCCCGTCAAATTTCTTTTTCAGGTTCGGGAACCGCGGGAGACGCTTCGTTATGTTTCTGAATCGGTTATGCGCGAGGTCGTTGGCGATCGCACCGTCGACGAAGTGATCACCATCGGCCGCCAGGAGATTGAATCGGAAGCGTTGACCAAGATGCAGGCGCTTTCAACAAAATACGCGATGGGCATCAGCATCGACCAGGTGCAACTGAAGAATATCAATCCGCCGAAACCGGTGCAGGAATCGTTCAACGAGGTCAATCAGGCCCAGCAGGAAAAAGAGAAGTTGATCAACGAAGCGCGCCGCGATTACAACAAGGTGATCCCGCTGGCCGAAGGCGAGAAGGATCAGCGCATTCGCGAGGCCGACGGATACCGGCTCAAGAGGATCAATGAAGCGGAAGGCGATGCTGCACGATTCAGCGCCCTTCTCGCGGAGTACCGCAAGGCTCCGGAGGTCACGCGCCGCCGCATCTACATAGAGACTTTGCAGGACGTTTTGCCCGGTATTCACTCCAAGATCATCGTCGATGAACAGACCCAAGGCATCCTGCCTTTGCTCAATCTCGATTCCAAAAAAGGAGAGCAGCCATGAGTGGCTTCAGGCAAGTCGCCATCTCGGCGATTCTCGTCCTTGGTGTATTCATCCTGATGAATTCGATCTATACGGTGAGTGAAGTCCAACAGATGATCATCACCCAGTTCGGCAAGCCTGTCGGTGCTCCCGTGACTACCGCCGGTCTGAAAGTCAAGCTGCCATTCATCCAGCAAGTGAATCCAATCGACAAGCGGATTCTCGAGTGGGACGGCAGTCCATCGGATATGCCGACCAAGGACAAACTCTACATTTCGGTCGACCTGTTCGCTCGTTGGAGGATTACGGATCCGCTGCAGTACTTTTTGCGATTGCGCGACGAGCGCAGCGCACAGTCCCGCCTGGACGATATTCTGGGCAGCGAGATCCGCAACGCCGTAGCCAAGCATGAACTAATAGAGATCATCCGGACCACCAAGGACCGCGTGCCGTTGCGCGATACGCTTCTGACCGGTACCGAACTGGAGTCGGACGTAGGCATGTTGGTGCCGATCCAAAAGGGACGCAAACTGGTCGAGCAGGAGATCTTTGCTGCGGCGGCCGAAAAGGTTCGGGTGTTCGGCATCGAATTGCTCGATATCCGTTTCAAGCGCATCAACTACAATGAAAGTGTACGGCCGAAGATCTACGATCGAATGATCAGCGAGCGACGGCAGATCGCGGAACGCTTCCTGTCCGAAGGCAACGGCGAGGCCGCCCGAATTCGCGGCAATCGTGTTCGTGACCTGGACAAGATTCAATCTGAAGCTTACAAGGAAGTGGAGGAGATTCGCGGCGCGGCGGACGCACAAGCCACCGCAATCTATGCCAAGGCATATAACCAGAGTCGTGAGGCAGTCGAATTCTATGAATTCACGCGAACAATGCAGTCCTACAAGTCCATCATCGGCGAAGACACGACTCTTGTACTCTCCACGGATAGTGATTTGTTCAAATTTTTGAAAGGCATGAACGCCGTCACGGAAGACCGTTGACAATGATCACCCGCGATGGATATTTGCCAGCGGTGTGCCTCTAGATGACAGCACGGGAAACGCGCTACGAAGACACTTGTGAGATAACGGGTGTGAGGAACGACATATCCGTAACGGGTGAGATCCTGATATTTAAGGACAAGGAAATCATCGTAGCGACCATTAATCGATCTGCAAAGGTGACGTTGCGCTGGAAGGACAATGCTGAGCTGTACGTCGGCTCGCTGGGAGGCGTGGAATTCACATCGCCGGGCCCGAAATCACATACCTACCGGACACACCGATAGGCAGTAGCATCGCGGTACATTTGCCGGGCGGCTCGAACGCCTTTTCCGGATCAGTCAACGGGAATGACAGGGTGTCGCGGCCGAGTCCCAACGGGTCCAGCCCGAGGGCGTCCACCTCGTCGAGATCGCGTAGATTGCACAATCGGACGCTTTCGGGGTTCATATTTCGCTTCGAGCCGTGCTCAGCCGCCGGGCGGGCCCGTCGGAAACCACTTTTCGGTGCTCCTGAACAGGAACAGTTGTGACGTGTCTGCATTCGCGGGCGCTTCGCGCGCCACCCAGGTGTCGTCGTGCAGGTCCATGTCGGCGTCGTACTCGACGTGGCAACCGAGCGGGCTGTTGAAATACCAGAACCAGTTGGACCCGAACAGGTGGCGTCCGGGGCCCCAGAATGACTCGTAGCCCTTGTTGACGAAACGCGTACCGGCCTGCAGGACCTCGGTCGGACCGCCCATGTGAAACGTGAAATGCTCACAACCCTGCATGAACGGCGGCGTTTGTATGCAAAACAGCGTGTGATGATCGTGGGTCCCGGCCGGCCGCATGAAGGGTCCGACGCCGGTGAAGCGGTCGGTCGTGATAAAGCCGAGCCGCTGTGCGTAGAACGCTTCCATTTTGGCCGCATCCGGGACGAAATAGACGATGTGCGACAGGGTCCTCGGTTTCGGATCGGATGTCGGATCGGCGCCGATGACGTTTTCCGGCCGTTGCGGCGGTGCGCCGGGTGCATTGACGGACTCGCCCGCCAGCGAGATCGACTTCCGCACCGTGACCTGGAAGCCCAGTGCGAACCCCGAATCATCGAGGCATGCGAGCGAGCCATCGTCGAGCCTTTCCACTTCGCGGTCTTTGCCGAGTTCTTTCGCGATCGCGTCCAGGGTCGGTTCGTCGGCGACGCCGTAGACGGTCTTCCGCAGCATGCTGCCGGACTCCAGGGCCGGAGGAAGCGACGGGTCGTTGCGCGGCTTGATGAGCACTGAGGTGCCGTCGAGCGCCGTGAAGCGGCCATGGCCTGCGGGTGCCAGGCCGTAGTCGGTGAAATACTGCGCGCAGGCTTCGACGTCGTCGACGCCGAACACAAGCGAGTCGGGTCCGATGATATTCATGATTGGCCTCTTTCCTTAAACTTTGTCGTCCAGCCCGATCTGCCCGGTGTGTTCCTGCATCGCCTCACAACCGATCTGCCATGCGCGTCAGGTTTGCGGCTTGCGTGATGCTCTGGTCGACGATTGTCTGGCCGGACACGGCAGTCACCGGTTAGCGTCATGGAATCAGGCCTGTTGTAATTAGTCGAATTGTTTGTTTTGATAAAAAACAATAAACCCTGTTAATAGTTGGTGTATGCGCTTCAAAGGGCTCGATCTCAACCTGCTGGTCGCGCTGGATGTCCTGCTCGAGGAACGCAGCGTGTCCCGTGCGGCAACGCGCCTGCACATCAGCCAGCCCGCGGCCAGTGCTGCGCTGGGCAGACTCCGCAACTTCTTCAAGGACGACCTGCTCGTGCTGAACGGCAAACGCATGATTCCGACGGCTTACGGCGAGTCGCTCGTGCCTGAGGTCGGTCGGGTGCTGGGCCAGGTGGACTCCATCATCTCCGGGTCTTCGGAGTTCGACCCGGGAAAATCCGAGCGCGTATTCCGGCTGATGGCGTCGGACTACATCGCGTCGGTCGTCGTCGGACCGGCCATCCAGACGATCGAAGACGTCGCGCCGGGCATCCAGTTTGACATCCGTCTGCCGAACGAGCAGATCGAACTCGAATTCGAGCGGGGAGAGATTGACCTGGTATTGACGCCGGACCAGTTCCTGGTACCGAATCACCCCGCCGAGTTGCTGTTCGAGGAACAACACGTCGTCGTCGGCTGGGACGGCAACGCCGTAATGGATAAGGCGTTGACCCCGGAAGCGTTTCTGGGCAGCGCCCACGTCGCCGTAGCGATGGGACAGAATCGTACGCCGGCCTACGCGGAGCGGCACCTCGATGGCAGCGTCGACTCCCGGACGGTCGAGATCTATGCGCCGTCGTTTACGGTCGTGCCCTGGCTCCTGATCGGTACCCGGAGGTTGACGGTGATGCACGAACGACTGGCGAAGGCTTTCGCGAAGAATTTGCCGCTCAGGATTCAGCCGCTGCCGATCGAAATTCCGCCGATGCGCGAGATGATTCAGTACCACAAAGCGCGAGCACGTGATTCCGGCATCGTGTGGTTGCGGCGGCTGCTTCAGGAAACAGCGGCAGTGACATTTATATAAATGCCAATAATACGAGTCTATAAAAACAAGCTATTAGGTTTATAGGTGGCTGCGGGATACCCTAGTCATTCCAAAATCGCTCGATTTCCGGGGGGACCGTGAACGGACTATCCGTCCTGATCGTCGGCGGGGGCATCGGCGGCCTGACGTCAGCCATTGCGCTCGGCAAGCACGATTACAAGATTGACATCGTCGAGAAGGATCCGGAATGGGCCGTCTACGGCGTCGGAATCATCCAGCAGGCCAACGTCGTGCGCGCCGTCGCCCAGCTCGGCATTATCGACGACTACATCGACGCCGGTTTCGGCTTCAACTTCGTCGAGGTCTACAAGCCGGACGGCGAGTTGGCAGCCCGGATCCCGGTACGTCCCCTGGTCGACGGCTATCCGGCCAACGTCGGCATCGGCCGCCCGGCACTGCACAAGGTCCTCGGCGAGCGCGCCAGGGCGGCGGGCGCCAACGTGCGGCTCGGCGTTGTCGTCGACGACCTTGACGACGATGGGATGAAGGTCTCGGTGCGGTTCTCGGACGGCACCAGTGGCGATTACGACGTTGTCATCGGCGCGGACGGCATTTATTCGAAAACCCGCTCGATGGTTTTCCCGGAAGCGCCGGAACCCGAATTCGTCGGCCAGTCCGTGTGGCGCTACAACTTCGAAAAGCCTGCGGACCTCGATGCCCTGCGGGCCTATCAGGGCGCGATGGGTGTGGGCCTGGTGCCGTTGTCGAATGAGCTGATGTACATGTACGTGACGACCGCCGAGGCGGGCAACCCGCGCTACGCGCGCGACAAGCTGGCCGAGTCGATGCGCGGCAAGCTGGCTGCCGCGCCGCCGGGAATTGCCGAGTACGTCGACCGGATCACGGACAACGACGCCGTCGTCTACAAGCCCCTCGAGGTGCATGTCGTCGACGGCGACTGGTACAAGGGCCGGGTGATCCTGATCGGCGATGCAGCCCACGCGACGACTCCCCACCTCGGCCAGGGCGCCGGCATGGCCATCGAGGACAGCGTCGTCCTGGCCGAGGAGCTCGCACGCAATTCCAGCGTCGCGGATGCCTTCCGCGGGTTCCAGGCACGGCGCTTCGAACGCTGCAAGTACGTCGTCGATGCGTCGCTCGCGATCTGCCGCGCGCAGCTCGGCGAAGGGCCGCCCGTCGACCAGGCGCAGGCGACGGCGGACATGATGCGCCTTACGGCGCAACCCATCTAGCAAGTCGCTTCGAATGGCATTATTCGAATTCTTCCCCAATTACATCTGGAACCTCTCGGTCGCGATCGCGATGGAGAACGGCGGCAAGATCGGCGAGATCGTCGACATGTGCCAGCCGATCCTCGACGCGGCCGCGAAAGGGGACGACGCCGGTACGGCCGAGTTCCTCGCGGAATGGGTGAAGACGGCCGACAAGCTCGTTGCGCTGGCGGAAGAGGATCTTCAGGAAGGTCGCCAGTACTCTGCCGGCAACAAGCTGAAGCGTGCATCCATCTATTATGTGACCGCCGAGCGCATGCAGGGGCACGGACATCCCGGGCGCATGGAGACCTACCGGAAGGCACTCGATGCATTCGACAGGGGCACGCGTTTCGCACGCGACAATATCGGACGCGTGGAAATCCCCTACGGCGACGCCAGGAAGCTGGCCGCCTACCTGACGCTCGCCGACGGCGATGGACCGCGGCCGATCGTCGTGTTCTGCAACGGCCTCGACAGCTGCAAGGAGATGCTCTGGATGGGCGGGTTTCCCGGCGCCCTGGCCAAACGGGGCGTGAGCTGCCTGTGCGTCGACCAGCCCGGAACCGGTGAGGCACTGCGCCTTCAGGGCATCCCGGCGACCTACGCCAGCGAGGAATGGGCATCGGCCTGGGTCGACTGGCTGGTCGAGCAACCGTTCGTCGACACGAAGCACATCGGCATGACCGGTATCTCCCTCGGGGGTCACTACGCGCCGCGCGCGGTCGCTTTCGAGCCCCGCTTCGCGTCCGGCGCCGTGTGGGGTGCGAACCACAATTGGGCCGAAGTGCAGCAGAAGCGCTTGCGGCGCGAGGGCGAGAATCCCGTGCCGCACTACTGGAACCACGTCATGTGGGTGTTCGGCGCGAGCGATATGGACGACCTGATGGAGAAGGTCGAGGGCATGACCCTCAACGGCGTCATGGAGCGGATCGGGGTACCGTTTCTCGTCACGCACGGCATTCACGACCGCCAGATCAGCGTCGACTATGCGCATCAGAGTTACGATCAGCTCGTAAACTCTCCGAACCGGAAGCTGAAGATTTTCACGGAGCGCGAAGGCGGCGTCGAACACGTCGGTGCGGATAACATGGCGTTCGGATGCGATTACATCGCCGACTGGTTCGCCGAGACGCTCGGCGGGCACACGTCCTAGGCCGCTCCCGGAGCACGTTATGACCCGAAGATTCGTCGACCTCTCGATTTACCTCGAGAATGACGTCATCACCGATCCGCCGTTCATGCGGCCGAAGATCGAATACCAGACGCACAGGGAAACGGTGAAGGAGGCGCAGTCCTTCTTTCCCGGGGTCGAGGCGGAGGAATATCCCGGCGGTGAGGGATTCGCGGCGGCCGAGTGGGTCGAGCTATCGACGCACAACGGCACGCACCTCGATGCGCCGTGGCATTTCCACCCGACCATGAACGGCGGTGAGCGAGCCATCACGATTGACGAAGTACCGCTCGACTGGTGTTTCCGGCCGGGCGTGAAGCTCGATTTCGCGCACTTGCCCGACGGCCACGTCGTGACCGCGCAGGAAGTCGCGGACGAGTTGAAACGCATCGGGGTCGAACTGCAGCCGCTCGACATCGTGCTCGTCAACACGGCAGCCGGCATGGCGGTCGGCGACCCCGATTTCGTCAACAAGGGTTGTGGCATGGGCTACGAGGCGACGATGTACCTGCTCGAGCGCGGAATTCGTGTGACCGGCACCGACGCCTGGTCCTGGGACGCACCGTTCAGCTACACGGCGCAGAAAGTGAAGGAAACCGGCGACAAGTCGCTGATCTGGGAGGGCCACAAGGCCGGCAGGGATATCGGCTACTGCCACCTGGAGAAACTGCACAACCTCGAGGTCTTGCCGCCGTCGGGATTCACGGTGAGCTGTTTCCCGCACAAGATCAGGGGCGCGTCGGCGGGCTGGACGCGCGCCGTCGCGATTTTCGAGGACTAGGCCGGCGCCATGAAGCTCGCGACCATCGATGACGGCAGCCGCGACGGACGGCTTGTGGTCGTGTCCCGGGATGGTGCGCGATATTTCGAACCGGAGCCGGTAGCCACGATGCAGCAGGCGCTCGACGCCTGGGACGAAACGAGCCCTGCTCTCGGCAATCTTGCCGGCGAGGCCGACGAAGGCGCGGGAGCTTCGACGGCGAATGTCCGATTTCTTGCGCCGCTGCCGCGTGCCTGGCAATGGCTCGACGGCTCGGCCTACGACTCGCACGGGGCCCTGATGCAGAAGGCGTTCGGCCTCGATCCCATCGAGACGGACGCGCCGCTCATGTACCAGGGCATGTCGCACCGGTTTCTCGCGGCCACCGACGACGTGCCGTTCCGCGACGAGGCCGACGGCATCGATTTCGAAGGCGAATTCGGCGTGATTACCGACGACGTGCCGATGGGTGTCAGTGCCGCGGACGCGCTGCATCACATCAAGCTCGTCGTGCAGATCAACGACTGGTCCCTGCGCGTCATCGCACCGAAGGAAATGAAGACCGGGTTCGGCTGGATCCAGGCGAAGCCGGCCTGCTCTGCGGCGCCGTTCGCCGTTACGCCGGACGAACTGGGGGATGCATGGAAGAACGGCCGCGCGCACCTCGATCTCACCGTCAGGTGGAATGGCAATGCCTTCGGTCATGCGAACGGCGGCGCCATGAGCGTTGGTTTTCACGAACTCGTCGCGCATGCGGCCGGCACGAGGTCTCTGTGTGCCGGCACAATCATCGGCTCGGGTACTGTTGCGAACAGGAATTACGACGAGGTGGGCTCGTCGTGTATCGCGGAGAAGCGTGGCATCGAGATCGTCGAGCAGGGTGAGCCGAAGTCGCGGTTTATGCGCTTCGGCGACCGTGTTTTCATGGAGGCGAGAACGCCGGACGGCGGCCTGTTGTTCGGCGTTATAGACCAGCAAGTCGTGCAGGCGTGAGCAAGACGACAAAGCCGTTGCGGCGCCTCGTGACGGCAGGTCACTCCATGGCGACGGCCGCGCCCGTCACGATGATGCCGCCGGCCGGCGGCACTGTCACCGTCAGCAGACTCGGGCGGCCCATCGTTTCGCCCTGCCGGATCTCGAACTCGGCCGGCGTTTCGATGAGCGACGCATCGCGCAGGTAGCCCCCCAGCGCTGCCGCTGCGGCACCCGTCGCGGGGTCTTCGACGACGCCGCCGACCGGGAACGGATTTCGCGAATGAAACAACTTCTCGTGCTCGCGCCAGATCAGTTGCAGGGTTGTCAGTCCCTCACGGAGCATCTGTGCTTTAAGCGTTTCGAATTCGTAGTCGAGCGATTCCAGCCGTTCGCGGTCCGCCACGGCGAGGACGAGGTGCCAGGCGCCTGCGAATGCGATCGCCGGCGGGATCGATACGTCAAGGTCTGCCCGCTCCCAGCGCAGAGCCCGGAGTACATCGTCCAGCACCGGGTCCGGCACGACCCTGTGCTCGCTATCGACCGACGTCAGCGAAACGCGCTGCTGGCCGCCCGACGAGCTGACCGTCACTCGTACGTCGCCGATGGCTGTCGACAACCGGTAAGTCGTCTTCCCGTTGGGCGTGTCGAGCACCGCGCCGGTGGCGATCGTCGCATGGCCGCAAAACGATACCTCCGCTACCGGGCTGTAGTAGCGGATCTTGCGCTCGAGGCCGTGCGTCGGTGCAACGAACGCGGTTTCCGAGAATCCGACCTCGGCCGCGATCCGCTGCATCGTGTCCTCGTCCGGGAGTTGCTCACCGATCCAGACCCCCGCCGGGTTGCCGCCCGACGGAGTATCCGAAAACGCGGCGATCCGGTGCAGCACACCGCCCTCTTTCATCGCCGCGCTTCGATTCAAATCCTCTCACCCCGGCCGGATTTCGGAAATGTTTGACGCCCTGCTCAGCCCAGCAGGTCCTGGATATCGCCCTCGATATCCTGAGGCTTGACCGTGGGCGCATACCGCTTCACCACCTCACCGTCCGTGTCGATCAGAAACTTGGTGAAATTCCACTTGATGCGGCCGCCCAGCAAGCCCGGGGCTTCCTGCTTCAGGTATTTGAACAGCGGATCTGCACCGGCACCGTTCACGTCGACTTTGGCAAACATGGGGAAGCTCACTCCGTAGTTCAGCTGGCAGAACTCCTGGATCTCCTCGTTGCTACCCGGATCCTGCTTGCCGAATTGGTTGCAGGGGAAGCCGAGGATCTCCAGACCCAGGTCCTTGTACTTGATATAGAGCTCCTCCAGACCAGCAAATTGCGGCGTGAAGCCGCACTTCGACGCGGTGTTGACAACGAGCAATACCCTGCCTTTGTAGTCGCTCAGTTTCTTGCTGGAGCCGCTGATCGTGTCGCAGCTGAATTCGTAAACCGTGGTCATTTCCCATAACCTCTTCGTCAGGACGCATTTCAGTATAGCTCTGCCAGGGCACCTGACGTCTTCAGCCCACTCTGTTAAAATATTATTTTTTAGCGGGGCAGTTCTCCTGACTCCGCAGACCGTCGAACCGGCACCGATGCCTCACATCTTCTTCGCGGCCCTGTGCGCGGAGATGAGAACGCTTGCGAGCTTGAGATATTCCGTGGCCGCAGCGTGACGATTGAATGACTCAGTGAAGGCAGGTATGCGTGAAAAGGACGTTTTGGCGGAAGCCGGCGAGTTGCCCATCGCACAGGATGAAAGTCAAAGGCTGAGCCTGCTCTCGCTGTCGGTGGTGGCACTGGCCGTCGGCATCGTCACGGGATACGGGGCGATCCTGTTCCGCGGCCTCATCAACCTGTTACACAACCTGTTCTTTGCCGGACAGTGGTCCTGGCAATACGATGCCAACGTCTTTACGCCGCTGAGCCACTGGGGGGCGTGGGTCATCCTCGCGCCGGTCCTCGGCGGTGTCATCGTCACCTTTCTGGTCACCCGCTTCGCGCCCGAGGCCAAGGGTCACGGCGTGCCCGAAGTGATGGATGCCATCTACTATCGTGAGGGCATCATCCGCCCGATCGTCGCCGTTGTGAAATCCCTCGCCTCCGCGGTGGCCATCGGCAGCGGCTCCTCCGTGGGCCGCGAAGGTCCCATCATTCAGATCGGTTCGGCGCTGGGCTCTACCGCCGGACAGATCATCCGCATGCCACCGGGCCAGCGCATCGCGCTGGTCGCTGCCGGCGCCGGCGCGGGTATCGCCGCGACATTCAACACGCCGATCGGCGGCGTCATGTTCGCCATCGAGCTGATGATGCCGGAAGTGAGCGTCGCCACTTTTCTACCCGTGGCAATTGCAACGGGAGCCGCCACCTTCATCGGACGCTTGTACTTCGGCCCGCAGCCGGCCTTCTTCGTCCCGCAGATGGATCCCTTCCCCGCCGATGCCAGCGCGGCATTGCTGCTGATGCTATACGCGCTGATGGGCGCGTTTACCGGCGTCGCGGCGGCAGGCTTTATCCGCGGCCTGCATCTGGCCGAGGACCTTTTCGAAAAAATTCCCTACCGCTACGTCCGCCATATGCTGGGCATGTTGTTCGTCGGCGTGCTGATGTACGTGCTCTACCGAACGCTCGGCCAGTACTACGTGGACGGCGTCGGTTACGCCACCATCGAAAGCATCCTGGTCGGGCAGACGTCGGTCGTATGGCTGCTGGGCTTGTTGTTCGTCTGCAAAGCGCTGGCCACGTCGAGTAGCCTCGGGTCGGGTTCCTCCGGCGGCATCTTCTCACCGTCCCTGTTCATGGGCGCGACGCTGGGCGGAGGCTTCGCCGCATTGCTGTCGGCCGCGGGCATGCCGATCCCGTTGAGCATCCCTGCCTTCGCCATGGTGGGCATGGGCGCCATGGTCGGCGGCGGAACCGGTGCGGTCATGACGGCGGTGACGATGACTTTCGAGATGACCCGCAACTACGACATCGTCATGCCGATGATCCTGGCCGTGGCCACCAGTGTCGGCATGCGCCGGCTGCTCTCGCAGGAGAACATCTATACCTTGAAGCTGTTCCGCCGGGGGCTCAGCATCCCCAAGGCGCTGCATGCGAACATGTTCCTGGTGCGTCACGCGCGCGAAGTGATGGATTCGGACGTGCTGGTGCTGCCGGCGGAACAGAGCTTCGACGAGTTCCTGCGCCAACATGAAGGGGAACGGCGCCTGCGCCATGTCGTGGTGACCCGCAACGGCCGCATCTACGGCGTGATCCGCGTAAATACCGGTCTCAGGCACGGCCTCGAAGGCACCTACACCGGCGCGACACTGGGCGACGTGGCCAACCGGGCGTTCACCGTCGTGGGCGAGCACGCGATTGCGTCGAACGTCATCACGCGCATGTGGCGCAAGAACGCCATCATGGCAGTCGTCGTGCGCGGCACCGGCATTCCGCACGGCGAAGACGTGGCCGGCGTCATCACCAAGGAACACGTTGCCGATTCGGTGGCGAGCGGCCTGAAGATCTATCCGCGCTGAAGCGCGGCGGGCCGGATCGTATCGGCCAGGCCGGTTCCCGGCCGAAGACTTGCCGCGCCGGCCGTTACTGGATCTCGCCGTCCCATTGGGCGAACTCTGCATCGTTTCCCTGCGCCGGGCGCCAGCTCAGCGTGCCGTCGATATGCCGACCGCCGACCATCACATCGTCCAGGTTCAGCCTCTCGACGTTCTCGACGTCGAATGTCCGAGCCGCTCCGCCGACGGATACGCTGCGCATAGTAACGTCGCACAAAGGCGCGGCGTACGGTGCATAGACAACCATGAACCGACCCACCCGGTCGGCCCGCACATCCTCGAAGAAAATATCTCGATAGGTGCTCGGAAATCGGCCGTCCGTTTCGTCGCCACGCACGAGCTGGAACAAGAACAGCGTGTCGAACGTCCCGACGGCCAGGTTTCGCACCCGGATATGCTCCACGACACCCCCCCGGTCGAGACTGCCCTTGAAACGAACCGCCGACTTGCCTCGCTGCAGGTTGTTGTCGTCGAAGAAGACGAAGCGGACGCCGCCCGACATCTCGCTGCCGATCGCGATACCGTCACCGCCGCGCGTGTCGTTGTGTCGTACGACGACATACTCGCTGGGGATCGCGATTTCGCGGCCGTCGCGGTCGCGACCCGATTTCACGGCCACGCTGTCGTCGCCGGCTCGGAAGTGATTGTTCTCGATCAGCACGTAACTCGACGAGTCCACGTCGATACCGTCGTTGTTGGCCCGGTGGCTGGCAACATTGACCCGCCGGACGGTAGCGCTCTGCGTAAACACCAGGTGGTTCACCCAGAACGGCGAATTGCTGATCGTGTAGTCCTCCAGCAGCACCCGGCGCGCGCCCAGGAACTCAATCGCGCTCGGCCGCAGGTAGGTGCCCTCGCCGAACACGCGATCCCCGACCGGCACGCCCTCCTCGCCCATCTGCCGCAGCCGCAGGATATCTTCCAGCCGCGGCAACGCGTCGCGGCTATGGCCGCTCCAGCCAAGAAATTCGCTGTTCGCGTTGCCGTCGATCAGTCCTTTGCCGGTAATCGCCACGTCCTCGACGTCGGCGGCGTAGATCAGGGGCGAGTACCCCATCATCATGGTGCCTTCCCAACGCGTCCTGACGACCGGCAGGTAATCGGCTGCACGCGGCGAAAACAACAGGGTTGCGCCTTCGCTGACGTGCAGTTCGACATGGCTGCGCAGCACGATCGGCCCGGCGCTGTCCCAGTGGCCGGCAGGCAGTATCACGCGTCCGCCACCCGAGCCGGACGCCGCGGCAATGGCAGCCAGGATGGCCGGCCGGTCATCGCGGCCGTCGTCGGGCCTTGCACCGAAGTCCGTGATGTCGAACTGCGCCGGTGGGATGTCGGGCAGCCGGATCCGCGCCACGATGTCGTCCGCCATGGACCAGGGCGCGACATCGGCGCTGTGCACACGGGGGCTGGCCGAGACGTCTTGCGAACACGCCGGCAGGCAAAGCGTTGCCAGTGCGGCAAGAAGGACTGTACAGGTTCTCGATATCATTCGAGGAGTACTGCACCACACAATGCTTATGAGCGCCTTAAATCAGCGTTAGACGGTCCGATCGTCCAAGTGCCGTTGCAGAAGTCACTTGCAGGTATTGCTATGGCGGTAGCACGGTGACGACGACGCGGCCGTAGCGGCTCAGCGGCGGACTCCCCTTGTCGGTGACGCGCACGATGAAATGCAGAGTTTTCGGCTCCTGGACGTCGGGGGCCGTAACGAAAGCGCCCCTTGCGTTCTCTGCCCCGTCAACCTTAACCCGCTCAGGGTAAGTCCCGGCTTCCGGATAGTGGAACCAGACGAAGCTCAGGCTGTCGCCGTCCGGGTCGTACGAGCCGTGTGCGCCCAGGCCAAAGCCTGCCCCGGACCGCACGGTCACGTCGGCGGGCTGATCCAGCACGACGACCGGCGGATGGTTCGCGTCCTCGTAGGACTCCACCGTCCAGTCCATGCGTGCCGCGAAGTCGTTCTGGAAGTCGTCCCGCCACCGCCACAGCGTCGCCTTGTAGTCCTCGATCGCCGTATCGCTCAGGTGCGTTGCGCGACCGTAGGTGGCGCGAGTCAGCGGGAAATACCGGTCGACCGCGTTGGTCCAGATCGGTCGGGACTCCTGGGGGATCGGCACGCCGCCGATAAACGTGGCGGGATTCGCAATCGGCACGTCGGGACGGTACAGCTCGTAGCGACCGCCCCAGCCGCCCCAGTCCGGGTGATCCGGGTAGTTCAGGCCATTGGGAATCAGGCCGAGATAGGACGGCGTATCGCCTTCCATGCCCCATGCCACGTCGGGGTAGGCCGCGCCGAGTGGGCCGTGCCCCTGCTGGATGTGCTCGGCCAGCCACGCGTTACTGATCGTGGTGTTGTCGATCCCGTCGACGACGGTATTGACACCGGTCCAGGTCGCGGAACCGTAGTCGCCACCGGGGCTGACTATATAGAAGAGTTCAGGGAATTCCCTTCGTATCCACGGGCCGCTGTCGTCCTGGTCGGAGATGGAATAGACCCGGAGCCCGGCGACCAGGCGATCCACGTCCTCCGGGGAACGCGTAGCCCGTATCGTGTATAGCGCTTGTGCAAGTGTGTTGGCGCCGCCCCAGATCGATATCCAGAGTGGGCGCTTGTCCTTGCGTTCGAGGGCCTTGACGATCCAGTCGGACCCTTCCGAGTCCTTGCCCTCGCCGACGCCGCTCATGCCGTATTCCGGTCGACCGCTCTTTACCAGCGCCTGCAGTACCTCGGCTCGCGGATAGCCGGGATCGTGTTTGACGAGGTTCGGCTGGACGGCCGCATATACTTGCAGCAAAGCGTGGATGGACCCCGGCGCGACCGAGCTTCGCTTCCACGTCGACGTCGTCGCCACGAGCCCCTCGAGTTCGATCTCGTTCGAGTACAACAGCAGGCGAATCATCGACTGCGTGTCATCCGGATCTGCCTCGATGTCCGTAAGCACGATCACGCGATGGCGCCGCTGCTGGACGGTCGTGTCCGCATCGGACGCGGCACTGCAAATGCCGGCAGCCGCAAAGACGGCCAGCAACCCCAGAGCCATACCGAGCTGCATGGTCTGGCGGGGGCAATTGGATCGATTTGCATGCATGGCAGCTGGTCCTGTGCGTATCAAACTTTGTCACGGTTCGAACGTGATTCGACGTGACGCAGGGAATTATCTCCGGCCAACCGACCTGGTACTACCCGGCGGGCGCCGACTCGCCGGGTTTTATCGTAAACAGAAGGACCAGAACCCAGGCGTAGACCAGCGAATCCGCGAAGATCTCGATACCGTGCACCCATCTCAGTACCGAGGGGAAGAAAGTCGCCTGCACGAGGCCACCCACTCCGACGGCAGCAGCGTGTCCTAATCCGAGGCCCAGTATCAACCTGGCTCGCGACCCCTCCCAACCGATGATGATCGGCAGTGAAACCAGCAAGAGGAGCACGCTGCGAGCATGCGCAACTGGTATGAGCGTCGACAGGGGCGGTATCTTCAGGAAGTCGAGCGCCTCGTAGTACGGGACCACGATGGGAGCGACAATTCCACCGAATACAAGATAGATAACCGGAAACGCCAGAATTGCGATGAGTACACGACCGGCAAAGGGCACCAGTTTCGACCGCGCAAAAAACCAGGAGAATTTCTGAGCGAGCCTCACGCCGGAAGGTGTCGGGAAAAGCAACGCTACGGCAAACGCACAAGTCACACTGGGCACAAGGAAGGCTACGGCAGCGCCAACCTGGCCGCCCAGCGTCGTGAATAGCGTGCCTTCGATCGAATTGCCGATTCCGTTGATGACGAACAGGAATGTCGCGAGGATAAGCCAGCGCTGCCACCATCGGCCGACCAGGCCGATCGCGATGGCAGCCAGGCCGATGGAATACACCAGCCCGGCCGGGAACAACATAATACCCTGCAGTGCTTGATCGACGGGCCCCGGAATCCGGGGCAATTCGAGTGCCAGCGCCATGGCCAGCATTCCGCCCAACACGGCACCCGTCGCGTACACGACCGAGCAGACGGCCAGCTTCCAAAGCCACGACACAGGTGAAATGCCGGAGCTCATAATTCGCCCTCGGTTAGTTCTTGCACGGATTCGTGCGGCCATCCATCCGCGGCCCATTCTTGCGCAATTCCGGCGGTCCGGAGCGTGTCTGCCAGCATAACATGGCGCTCGCCAATCAGACCGTGTCTGCCGGCCGTATTCACGCGGCACACGGCAATTGCCAGGAAGCCGGGGCTTTCCCTATTCTAGAGGGATGGTGGGTCTGGCAAACAGCATGTTACGCAAGCTTCTCCCGGGGGCGATCCTACTCGGGATCGGTTCCGCAAACGGCAATGCCGGCATCCCGCTCGGCACCGAGCCCGTCGTCCTCTCGGTAGACGGCGGATGGTTTTGGTTCGAGTCACCGCGAATCGTCCTGCAGGGGCAGCGCTTGATCGTCGGCTCGGTCGCCGGAGGCGCCGGTGGCGCCGAGCGCCGTGGCGACATTGAAGCGGTCGTCTACGACCTGCAGACCAGGACCGCGACGGTCGTCCAGCTGCGCGACAAGTTGGGATTCGACGACCACGCTTCGCCTGCGATCCTGGCGCGACCCGACGGGCCCGTGATGCCCTCCGGCGGGGGCGGCACCCGCCGCGCCCTCGTCTGGCTGCGCGGCAAGTACAAGGCTTATACCGATTTCCGGCAGCAAGTAGTCGCACTCGTCTGGCGGAATTGAGTAGCTACTGCCAAGGACCGTCTATGAAACGCGCAATCTCGTCGTTACTACTTCCCTGCACAGTACTTTTTCTAACCAGCGCTCTGGCACAGGAGGTCGACCCGTCGCCCGACACCGCCGAAGCCGGCTCGATCGAGGCCATCGCCGGATTCACGACCGAGCCGCGATACGTCAGTCCGTGGGTGGCCTATGTGCCGCATTCGGACAGTGTCCCGTCACCGAGCAGCGTGCTCGGGCACGTCATCGGCGCCGCCGGCGAGCTGACTCATTCGGAAGACATCGTCGACTACGTGCGCCGCGTCGGCGCTGCCTCGCCGCGCGTGCACGTGGAAACGATCGGCGTGTCCGAGGAAGGCCGGGACATCGTCCTCGCCGTCATCGGCGACGAACAGGGCATCCGTGAGCTGGATCGGTTGAAGGCGGCGAACGCGGCGCTGGCCGACCCGCGCAAGGCGAGCCCGGAAAAGGCCGAGGAGATCATCGCGACGGCGCGTCCGGCGTACTACTTCAACTGCAACCTGCACGCGGACGAGACCGGCAGCGGCGAGATGTGCATGGAGCTGATCTATCGGCTGGCCGTTTCCGAACAGCCGATGATCCAGGCCATCCGCAAGAATCTGCTGGTCCTGATCAACCCGATCTCCGAACCGGACGGCCGCGACAAGGTCACGGACTGGTTCTACAAATACCTCAAGGGCAAGACCGATTTCGACGCGCTACCGCGGCAGAGTCCGCCCTACTGGAGCCATTACGTCTTCGTCGACATCAACCGCGACGCCCACCAGAAGGACTTCGCGACGACGAAGGCGGTGAGCAAGATGTACTTCGATTACCACCCGGTCGTCGTGCACGATCTGCACGAAGCGATCTCACTCATGCTGAGCTGGAACGGGACCGGCCCCTACAACCCGCATATCGATCCCATCGTCCTCTCGCGCTGGCTCGAGATGAGCTTCCACGAGATGACCGTGATGAACGCGTTCGGCATGCCCGGGGTCTGGACCTGGAATTTCGGCGACGGCTTCGGACACCATTATCTCGATTCCATCGCGATCAACCACAATGCGATCGGCCGCGGTTACGAGACTTTCGGCAACGCCACGGCGGAGACGGTGACCCGGCATGCCGATGAAGACAGCCTGACCCGCGAGTGGTACCGGCCGTGGCCGCCCGACCCGGTGTTCCGCTGGTCGATGCGCGATGACGTGAACTACCAGGAGACGGGCGCGCTGGCGATCCTCGACTGGTCGGCCAGGCACGCAAAGGAAATGCTGCGCGACTTCTACCGGACCGGCTACGACTCCTGGCGTAAGGGCATCGATCAAAAGCCGTACGCCTACGTCATCCCGGCGGACCAGCCGGATCGCCGGCGCGTGGCACAGATGATCAACCGGCTACGCGATCAGCACATCGAGGTCGGGACCCTGACGGCCAGGACGTCGCTGGACGAAGGCGATTTCGCGCGCGGCGACTACATCGTCAAGCTGGACCAGCCCTACCGCAACTTCGCCGTGGACGTACTCGAGCCTCAAAAATTCCCGGCCGAATCGGAGAACCTTCCCTACGACGACATGTCCTGGGCCTACCCGGTGGGCTTCGGCGTGAAGACGGTGTCAATCGGCGACGAGCGGGTCAAGTCGATTTCGCCGGACCCGCTCTCTGAAGACGCCGCCGCGAAAGGCTCGGTGCACGGCAAGGGACCGATCTATCTGCTTCGCGACCGGGGCCAGGAGTCGTTGCTCGCCGCACGCTACCGACTCGGCGACGCCGACGTCAGGATTTCCGAACGGACATTTACGCTGGACAGGATGACCTATCCGCCCGGCTCATGGATCATTTCGGCTGGCAAGGACCAGTCGGCAGACGATCTCGCCGATAAGGTTGCCGGCCTGGCCGACGAACTGGCCCTGGACTTCACGTCGGCCCGCAAGGCGCCCGACGTCGCGAGCCATGCCGCACCCGTGCCGCGCATCGGACTCTGGGTGCCCTGGGCGGATACCGACATGATGGGCTGGATTCGCTACATCTTCGATCGCGACTCCATTCCCTACACCTATTTGAGGGACGAGGACCTGCGTGCAGGCGGGCTCAAGGATAAGGTGGACGTGATCGTCTACGGGCCGTTCTCGCGACTCCAGCTCGCCGGCCAGATCCACGGTATCGCCGCTACCGACGGTCCGATCCCGTTTCGCAGCAGTCCGGAATTCCCGAGTCTGGGCAAACCGGTCGCATCCGACGACATCACCGGCGGGCCGGGCTATGCGGGCCTCGCCGAGCTGCAGAAATTCGTGGAATCCGGCGGTGTGTTGCTGACCCTCGGCACCGGCACCACGCTCGCCCTGGAAGGCGGGCTGGTCCGGGGCGTCCCGCGCACAACGGACTCACCCGTGTTCACGCCCGGCATTCAGTTGCGCGCGACGTTCGCGCAACCGGACCACCCGCTCGCCTACGGCTACAGCCCGGAGACGACCGTGTTTCGTACCAACCTGCCCGTCTACGACACGCCGCGGCGCTGGTTGACTATGGCGTATTGCACGTCATGCCTGACCGGGCCGGTCGACGAACGTCACGTCGTCATGGTCTGGGGCGGCGAAGGCAAAATGGTCGTTAGTGGCGGGATGCGCGGCGAGGCGGATCTCAAGGGCCACCCCGCCGTCCTGGACACGCCCACGGGCGCCGGACACATCGTCACCTACAATTTCAGCGGCATCCACCGCGACATGAATCCCGCCCAGCGCCGCCTCGTCTGGAATGCGATTTTGAACTGGAATGCACTGCCCGCGGATTCACCCTGACGTCCGCTTCTTCCTGCACGCATATTGCCGATACCATTTGACAATGCTGCGGTAACGCGAATAGAAGCTTCTTATAGATCATCCCGGGGGCCCTGAATGGGCGAGCACTACGAAGACGCCTTCAACGAAGGACGGAACCTCACCGACGAGTCCGCTGGTTTCGACGAAACCTGCTTTCGCAGCGAGCTGGCATCGAAGGTCATTCAAATTCTTGCCCGGCACCGATCGGTACTGCTCGTCGGCCCGAGCGGCGTTGGAAAGACGCGAGTCATCCACGAAGTCGTATCTCAACTGCGCCGATCCGGTCGGGCCAGAGTCTTTGAGTTCTCCGTATCGCAATTGCTGACGGGGACAAGATACCTCGGCGAGTGGGAGAGCAAAGTCAATCGAATTGTGCAAAGCGCGGTCGCGTCCCACTCAATCCTGTACTTCTCTGATATCTGGAATCTTCCGAGCGCGGCCAAGTCTTCAAATCGTGATGTAACCGCCTGGGACATTATTCGTCCCCTGGTCGAACAGGGCCGACTGCAGCTCATTGGCGAAATCAGCCCTGAACAACTATTGGACATGTCAAAGGCCTCCGGATTCTCGAGCGTGTTCGAGCCGGTCCCGGTCCCTCCGCTGTCAGCTGACCAGATCCTCGAGGTTGCCCGCAATGAGGCGAGGCGTCTGAAGCTGGAGGCGAGCGAACAGACGCTCATGAGAGTCCTGCAGCTCTGCCAACAGTTCTTGCCGGCAACGGAAGGCCCAGGACCCGCACTCGAATTGCTGGCACAGGTCCGGGACTATCAGTCTCAAAAGCGAGACGTGGATGAGCCTGAAGAACTGTCTCCGCAATTCGTAGAGAAAGTGTTCTCGATCTACTCGGGCTTGCCGCCGATCGTCGTGTCTCCGGCGGTAACCAAACCGGTATCCGAGGTCACGGCCTGGTTCGAAGAGCACATTGTTGGCCAGAAGGAACCGATCCGGGCAGTGGTGGAAACGATCGCTCTGTACAAGTCGGGATTGCAGGACCCCGGCAGGCCAATCGGGTCTTTCTTGTTCGTCGGACCCACTGGCGTTGGAAAGACCGAGCTCGCACGGGCGCTGGCCCGATTTCTTTTCGGCGCAGAGAATCGGCTCCTGAGATTCGACCTTTCGGAGTACAAGGACTACCACGCTTTTGAATTGTTGATCGGGGATCCGAAGAATGCCCACCGCCCGGCCCGCCTTGTCGATCCTGTCAGAGCCAAGCCCTTCCAGGTCGTGCTGTTCGACGAAATCGAAAAGGCTCACGCAAATGTTTGGGATCTCCTGCTACAGCTGCTCGACGAAGGCCGCCTTACGCCCGCAACCGGAAAAGCCGTCAGCTTCCGCAACACTATCGTCATTGCGACCACTAATGTGGGTGCTCGTGAGCAGGCCAGGGCGATACCCGGCTTTACGGCCGGAGGCCGGGCCGGCGGCGACGACCGCATGAGGGCGGCTCTTGAAACTACGTTCAGGCCCGAATTCTTAAATCGATTTCAGCACATATGCCTCTTCCATCCGCTGACTGAAGAACACGTACGCCATATCGCGCAAATGGAATTGCGCAGAGTACTGGAGCGACAGGGTATCGCCCGGCGCAAAATCTCGATCGACGTAACGCCATCCGTAATCGAACAGATTGTCAGGAATGGATACGATGAGAAATATGGCGCACGCGCCTTGCGGCGAATGACTCAACGATACGTAACCGTTCCTATCGCCACATTGCTTCTCGAACGGACCATTGAGGATGGCAGTATTCTCCGGCTGTTGGCTGCCGAGGACTCCGTAAGGGTCGATGTTGTCGAAACTCCAGAGATTCGAAAGGAGAGATCGGAGTCTCGACCGATCAAGACACGCTTGGGAAAAGTGTCTACCCGAAAGCAGATTGCGGAATTGCTGGAGCGGCTCAATTCTTCGAGGCTCGATCTTGCCCGGGCGCACGACCAGACACGGCACAGCGATGGATTCGAAAATCCTGTTGATCCTACGAACGCGCAAGAATCGCCTGAGGCGTTAATGCGGCTGGCGAGGCAGAGAGAGTTGATCCTGTCTTCCGGCCGGCGCCTGGATCACTTGCATGGACGGCAACTCGAATTCGAATCCTGGCTTCCCAGAGCCGTTACGCGCGAAGAGCGCGAACGTCTCGTGGCCGCCTTGCTTCGATACGAGAACGAAATACAGGTTGTACGACGCGAGCTGCTGGTGATGCCCGAACAGTCGTTCCTTGACGCCCTCGTCGAGCTGAAACCGCTGATGTCAGACAATGATGACGTGCTCGAGCTGTTCAATGTCTACGGACGTTGGGCGAGAAGGCGAGGATATTCGGTCGAGATGGTGTGTGAGCCGCTCTCGGCACACGATCCGGTAATCGCTGCCGTTGCCGGCCATTTCGCCTATGGGTACCTGCATCTGGAATCCGGTCACCATCGGTTCCGCGGCAACAAGAAGAACACCGTCGTACGAGTCAGCGTGGCTCCGTGGAAGGACGAGTCCAGGGAGCTGTCCTTCTCGTCGCGGAGGGCTCTGAAGAAAGTCGGCATGCTCGGCGGGCGAGTGCGGTCCAGACTTCAGGTAGCCGGCAGCGACCTGGTGATCCAGAATGAACGAACGATCGAAGAAAATCGTTCATTCGCGGCAAGTATCGTGCCTTCATTTTTCGAACGGCCTCTTCCTCCGGACAAAGAGGTCCGCCGTTACGATAGCGAGCCGTTCCTCCTCAAGGACCATCTGACGAGCTCGACGGGCCGAACCGATGCGCTGACTCCGGACAAGTTCCATGACCTGCTGTGCCGGCGCGTGGACATGACATACGAGTCGTCGGACGCGGAGTAAGTCCGACACGCACTTATCTTCGCGGATGACCCGCTAGAACCGCCACCGACGCCGCTTCGGTTCCAGGCCATAGACCTCGTCGCGGATCCCTTTTACGCCTCTCGTGCTCACGAAGACGACGAAAGCGATGAGCCCCAGGAAGAAGATCAGCTGCGCGGAGAGTACGACGGACGACGGGATCGAACCGACCGCCATGCGGTGGTAGATCTCGGCCCATGAGCTCGACTGCGCCGGGTGCATGGTCAGTTTCAGCCACCAGGCGCCGAAGAACAGCCCAAAGATGAACAGGTAGTTGCGCCGCAGTCGAAAGCCGATCGCTTCGACGAACGTCGTCTTGAACTTCGGCTTGTGGAGGTCGGTGGCAACCATCAGATGCCACTTCCGCATCGGCGAGATGAGCTGCCTCGTGATGATCGGCAGCAGGAAGTTCTCCTCGAGCATGCGCACGCGAGCCCGATAGACTTCGAAGTAGCGATAGCGTCGCGCCTCGATGACCAGGAAGAACAGGATAATCAGGTTGGACAGCAAGATGATGACGTGGCTGTGCTCGCGGCTGGAGAAAGAAAACGAGAGCACACCGGCGGTCGTCAGCACGGCCCAGTTCGTCGTCGTATCCAGACGCTGCCGCCAGACCATCGCGCGATGCGACTCGCCGCGGTAAAAATGCGTCATGACATTGAAATACTCCGGCCGGGTCAGCGCGTAATCTTCGAATGTCCGCGATTTGGCGGAGCTTTCCTGATCTTTCGGATCCATAACCAAGAGTCTAGCAGGCAAACGGCCGGGGCCGGAGAAACCGGATTCTGATGCGGCTCTGTTCGAACACGCCTAGTCGGGAAGCGTCGCCGTACCGGTGACTTCGAAACTGCCTGCGACGCCCGAGGCCGGCCTGAGACCGTCGCGTGAGACAGGTTGTCCGCCGCCGACCCAGAGGTCGACGGGGCCCGCAAGCACCCGGCGTACGCCATCCGCATCGACGGTGCTCATCTTGCGGTCATCGAGCGTGAAGGTGACCGTCCTGGTTTCGCCGGAGCCCAGGGAGATCCGCTTGAAACCGGTCAGCGTGCGGATCGGAGCCCCTTCGACAGCCGGCCGGCCGAGATAGAGTTGCACGACTTCATCGCCTTCGCGGCCACCCGTATTGGTCACGTCGACCGTGACCGTTACGGTGTCGCCGGCGGCCGCCCGCTGCCTGGAAACGCGTAGCTTGCGGTACTCGAAGCGGGTGTAGGAAAGTCCGTACCCGAACGGGTACAGCACCTCGCCATCGAAGTATCGATAGCTGCGGTGCGACATGTCGTAATCGGAGAACGGCGGCAGGTCGTCGACGGAGCGGTAGAAGGTGACCGGCAGCCGCCCTGCCGGGCTGAAATCGCCCGCGATGGCGCGGGCGACGGCGTCGCCGCCCTGCCCGCCCGGATACCACGCCTCGATGATCGCCGGCAGGTTCTCGTCCGCCCAGTTGATGCTGAGCGCACTGCCGTTGATGAGGACCAGCACGACCGGGGTCCGCGTCCCGGTCACCTGTTTCAGCACCTTCCTTTGCACAGCGGGGAGATCGAGACTCGTGCGGTCGCCGCCGGCGAAGCCCTCGACGTCGATGTGCATCTCTTCGCCTTCGACCTGTGAGGTCAGGCCGGCGACGAAGACGACCAGATCGGCATCCGCCGCCGCGGCAACGGCGTCCCGAGCGCCCTCGTCGCCGGGCACGGCCCAGAGCAGGCGCTCATCGCCGTGATCCTGCCGCTGGAAGGCCTCGATTTGAATCGGGTAGGTCTTTCCCGCCTGTAACTCGATCGTTCCCGTCGCGATCGAGGGACGCCAATCGACGTTCCAGGCATCGACGATGGAGTTCCCGTCGACGCGGATTCGGTAGCCGCCATTGGCATCATATCGGAAGGTATATGCGCCAGTCTCGGGCGCACGGATGAATCCGGACCAGCGGATCGCGCCGTTCTTGCGCTCGCCTTGCCAGGCATACCGAACTTCATCGCTGACGAAAGTCCGGGCCGGTTCGCCCCCGAAGTACCGGCCCTCGAAGACTGCCGCCGCCAGCCCGGGCGTCCGGCAGCGGGCGTCGATGCAGAGATTGCCGGCAGGCACGGGCGCGAGCGCGGGGTCTACGAGTCCGGAGCCTTGCGCATAGGTCACTTCGGCCTCCGGGAACCGCCGCCGGATCCCGTCCAGGATGGTGACCGGGTGGGACGGGTCGCCGTTGTAGTTCCCGACCAGCGAGGCGATGGTATCCGCATTCGGGCCGATCACGGCGATGCGCCGCGGCGCCTCGCGCAAGGGCAGGAAGTCGTCTTTGTTTTTCAGGAGGACCAGCGCCTTCTCCGCGGTCTCGAGCGCGAGAGCGCGATGCTCGTCGGTGTCGTAGTCGCGAGCCGTGATGGACGGAAACACGTCCGCGGCGTCGTCGAACTGGCCGAGCCGCATGCGGGCCGTGAACAGGCGCAGCAGTGCCCGGTCGATGACGGCTTCGGATAGAACACCACTGCGCACGGCGCTGACGATGTTCTCGCTTTCTTCCGCGCCGCCGCAGATCACGTCCATGCCGGCCTCGAAGGCGACCGCGACACCTTGCTCCGGCGTTTTCGTATAGCCGTGACGGTCGTCGGCGTAGATATCGCGGACGGCACCGCAGTCGGAGACCACATAACCCGCGAAACCCCATGCCTTACGCAAATAGTGCGATAGCAGTTCGTCGCTGGCACAGGCAGGAACGCCGTTAACCGCGTTGTAGGCGCACATGACCGACCCGGCACCGCCCTCCATCACCGCTGCCCGGAATCCGGGCAAATACGTGTCGGCAAGATCGCGCGGGGAAGGATGTATGTCGTCGCGGTGGCGGCTCGGCTCGGGACCGCTGTGCACCGTGTAGTGTTTCGGCGTGGAGATCGCGCGCAGATAGGTGGGATCGTTCCCCTGCAGACCCTGCACGAAGGCCACACCCATGCGCGAAGTGAGGTATGGATCTTCTCCGTAGGTCTCCTGGCCTCGTCCCCAGCGCGGGTCGCGGAAGATATTGATGTTGGGCGACCACACGGTGAGTCCGGCGAACCAGTCGGAGCCACCGAGGCGATGCTGCTCCGCGAGATACTTGGCACGGAATTCGATACCGATGACGTCCGCGACCTTTTTGAGGCGGGGCGCATCGAAGGTCGCCGCCAGGCCGATCGCCTGCGGGAAGACCGTCGCGTAGCCCGCCGCCGCAACACCGTGCAGACCCTCGCTCCACCAGTTGTATTCGCGGATGCCGAGGCGCGGGATCGCGGCCGCATCGTTGACGAGTTGCGATGCCTTTTCCTGCAGCGTCATCTGCGACACGAGGTCGGCGGCACGTTCTTCGAACGTGCGGCTGGTATCCCGGTAGATCGGCGGGCTCTCCGCGGCAGCGTCGGTGGCTGCAGCTCCGAGTTTACCCGGGCAATAAAGTTTCGAATCCGCTGGCGTGCCGCCAAGATCCATGAGCTCGATATTGCGGAACTGAACCGGGTGACCCTCGGCCTGCAACGATATGTAGCCGCCCGTCATGGGTTCCCCGTCGCGAAACAGCGTTGCGTCGGCACCGGATACACTACCCCCTCCGTAGGTCGGGTGCTCGTACTCGAGGACTTCCTTGCCGTTGATGTAGTGCACGATCTTCTCGTCGCCGAGCACGAGGATTTCGGCCTTGATCCACTCGGTGCCGTCGAAGGTCGGCGCCGTCGAATCGATGCAGTGCGTTTCCTCGAAATGCCCGGCATACACGACATTGCTGCCGGGCGTGCACAGGTTCCCCGTCGGCCGCGGCTTGCCGTCGCCGCGCCCGCCGAGCAGCTGGAACTCGAGCGAGATCGGGAAGTCCTGGTCCCGCGGCATCGACTCCGGGCACGGCGAGTGGATCATCACGCCGCTGTTGCGAAAGGCCCAGTCCGGAATCCCCCGCGCCGGTTCGCCGTAGATCCGGTATTCGAACCGGAGCCGATAGCGCGAGTACGGCTTCTCATAGAAGAGGTGTCCGAAGCGGCCGCCGAAGTCGTCGTAGCCATCGAAGGAGACCGTGATCGCGCCGTCCTCGACCCGGAACGTGTCGGCGAAGTTCTCGCCCAGCGCGTAGCCGCGGATCTTCGGCACCCAGCCGTCGAGGCTCTTGCCGTCGAAGAGCGGTATCCACTCCCCCTTTTCTGCCGCCGGCGCGGCCAGCGCGGCCGCCAGTCCCGCAAGCGCGATCAGGCCGGCGTATGCCCATCGCATGGTTTTATGGTTCATTCTGTGGACCCGGCCACGAGTCGAGTCACAATGGTGTTCAACTCGCCTTGTATTTTCAAGCTGTTGCACTGATATCAACCAGGCCTGTCACGCCGGCGCGCGTGGCAATGACGCAGGTTTCCCCGGGAATCGACGATCGGAATCGATGGCGAACAACGTAGATAACGAAGGCAGGGACGCCGAAGCGAGCCTGTTTCGGCGCGCGCTCGGTATTTTCGGCTACACGCACCGCGCGATCGAGCTCGTGTGGACGACGAGCCGGCCGCTGACGCTGCTGCTCGCCGTGCTGACCCTGGCCGCGGGCATCCTGCCGGCCGCGGTCGCGTGGGTCGGACGGCTCATCGTCGACGGGGTCGTCGCGGCGATGGCGCAAGCTGCGCCGGACCCCGGGCCCGTTCTGTGGCTGGTCGGCGTCGAGGCCGTGGTCGTCATCCTGCTCACCGCGAGCCAGCGCGGCCTGTCCGCGAGCCAGTCGCTGTTGCGTGCCCTGCTCGGCCAGCGCGTCAACGTCATGATCCTCGAGAAGGCCCTGACGCTGCAGCTTGCGCATTTCGAAGACTCGGAGTTCTACGACAAGCTGACACAGGCCAGGCGCGAAGCATCGAGCCGTCCGCTGAGCCTGGTGAATCGCACCTTCGGGCTCGTGCAGAACTTAATCTCGCTGTCGAGTTATGCGGTCCTGCTGTACGCGTTCTCGCCTTGGGCCGTCGTGATCTTGATCGGTGCGGGCCTGCCGTCATTCTTCGCCGAGGCGAAGTTCTCGGGCGATGCGTTCCGGCTGTTCCGCTGGCGCTCGCCGGAAACGCGCATGCAGATGTACCTGGAGACCGTCATCGCGCGCGAGGACGGGGTCAAGGAAGTCAAGCTGTTCCAGCTCGGCCCTAAACTGTTGCAGCGCTACCGCGACATCTTTCGCAAGCTGTTCGTCGAGGATCGTCGCCTGACGCTGCGCCGCGACGGATGGGGATTCGTGCTGGGCCTGGTTTCGTCCGCCGCGTTCTACGGCGCGTACGCATGGATAGTCATCGCGACCGTCTACAGCCGGATCACGCTCGGCGCCATGACGATGTACCTCATGCTGTTCCGGCAGGGGCAGACTGCCGTCGCCGCCATCCTGTCCGCAATCAGTGGCATGTACGAAGACAACCTGTATCTGTCCAACCTGTACGAGTATCTCGGTCAGCCGGTTCCGGCGCGCCAGGGCCGGATGTCACAGGGTCCGGCCCCGGAGCGGGGACTCGAGTTCGAACACGTCTCGTTCGCCTATCCGGGAGCAACCGAAAACGCGTTGACCGACATCAATCTGCAGCTTCGACGGGGCGAGAGCCTCGCCCTGGTCGGCGAGAACGGCTCGGGTAAGACGACCCTGATCAAACTGCTGACGCGCCTGTACGAGCCCACCGAGGGCCGCATCGTGCTGGACGGCCTCGACCTGAAGGACTGGGACGTCGAGACGCTCCGGCAACGCATCGGGGTCATCTTCCAGGATTTCGGCCGCTATCAGTTCACCGTGGGCGAGAACATCGGTGCCGGGGACGTGCGCCACATGGACGACGAACAACGCCAGATGCAGGCCGCGCAGACCGGCATGGCCGCGCCGTTCATCGATACGATGCCCGAAGGCTACCGCACGCAACTCGGCCGTTGGTTCAAGGGTGGGCGCGAACTCTCCGGCGGTCAGTGGCAGAGGGTCGCGCTGTCGCGTGCATTCATGCGCAGCGGCGCGGACATCCTGGTCCTCGACGAGCCGACGGCGGCGATGGACGCGACGTCAGAGGCAGCCGTGTTCGAGTTGTTCCGCGCGCAGAGCAAGACCAAGATGACGATCCTGATTTCGCACCGCTTCTCCACGGTGCGCGCGGCCGATCAGATTATCGTGCTGCACGAAGGAAGGATCGTCGAACACGGCAGCCACGAGAGCCTGCTCGCAGAGAACGGCACCTATGCGCAGCTGTTCCGCCTGCAGGCGAAAGGATATCAGTAGCGCCGATCGCGCTACGCCCCGCTGCACGTTGCATCCGACGAAAACCGGATCAGGGGTGCAACTGGCGCTTTCGGCGCCGGCGGTACTCGTGCAGCAAGGGTTCCGTATAACCGTTCGGCTGCTCGCAGCCCTTCAGGACGAGATCGCACGCCGCACGAAACGCGATGCCGTCGGAATTCGGGGCCATGTCCGTGTAGGCGGGATCGCCGGCGTTCTGCGCGTCGACGACTTCCGCCATGCGCCGGAACGTGTCGATCACCTGTTGCCGCGTGCAGACGCCGTGGCGCAACCAGTTGGCGATGTGCTGGCTGGAGATGCGCAGCGTCGCACGGTCTTCCATCAATCCCACGTCGTTGATGTCGGGGACCTTCGAGCAACCCACGCCCTGGTCGATCCAGCGCACGACGTAGCCGAGGATGCCCTGCGCGTTGTTATCGAGCTCCGCCTGCACCTCGTCGGCCGACAGCCGATTCGCCGGATCGCCGAGCGGCGGCATCAGGATGTCGTCGAGGCTCGCTTCCGCGCGCTCCGCGAGCCGCGCCTGCACCGCCGCGACGTCCACCTCGTGGTAGTGCATCGCGTGCAGCGTCGCCGCCGTCGGCGACGGCACCCAGGCGCAACTCGCGCCCGCTTCCGGATGCGCCCGCTTGGATTGGACCATCGCCTTCATCTCGTCGGGCTTCGGCCACATGCCCTTGCCGATCTGAGCCTTGCCCGGCAGGCCGCAACGCAATCCGATATCGACGTTGCGGTCCTCGTAGGCCAGGATCCAGGGCTCGGACTTGATTTCTTCCTTGCGTAGCATCGGACCCGCCAGCATGCTCGTATGGATCTCGTCGCCGGTCCGGTCGAGAAAGCCGGTGTTGATGAAGACGAGCCGGTGCCGGACAGCGCGGATGCAGTTCTCCAGGTTGACCGTCGTGCGACGTTCCTCGTCCATGACGCCGATCTTGATGGTATGCCGCTCGAGTCGGAACAGGTCCTCGACGCGATCGAACAGGGTATTGGCGAACGCGGCTTCGCGCGAGCCGTGCATCTTGGGCTTGACGATGTAGATGCTGCCGCTGCGGCTGTTCCGGTACTCGCCCTGGCCTCGCAGATCATAAAGCGCACAGCCGGTCGTGATGACGGCATCCAGGATGCCTTCGTAGACTTCATTGTCGTCGCGGTCGAGCACGGCATCGGTCGTCATCAGGTGGCCGACGTTGCGGACCAGCATCAGGCTGCGGCCGGGCAGCGTCAGGATGCTCCCGTCGGCGGCCGTGTAACGGCGGTCGCCGTTCAGCCTTCTCGTCAGTGACTCGCCGCCCTTGTCGAAACTCGCGGACAGGGTCCCGCGCATGAGGCCCAGCCAGTTGCGGTACACGGCAACCTTGTCTTCGGCGTCCACGGCCGCGACCGAATCCTCGCAGTCCTGGATCGTCGTGACGGCGGCCTCGAGGACGACGTCGCAGACCTTGCCGGGCGCGTCGCGGCCGATGGGATGCGTCGGGTCGGTACGGATCTCGATGTGCAGCCCGTTGTTTCGGAACAGGTAATTGCGGCGATCGCCGTCTTCCGAAGCGCCGACGAAACTCGAAGCACGCCGATACGCGCCGTCGTTCGGATCCGCGTGACTCGCATCGGGCAGCGGGATCACACGATCGAGGAACTCGGCTGCGTACGCGATAACGGCAGCGCCGCGCTTCGGATTGTAGTCTGCGCCTGCCTCGCGGCCGTCGTCGTCGGGGATGACGTCCGTGCCATAGAGCGCGTCGTACAGGCTGCCCCAGCGTGCGTTCGCCGCGTTCAGCGCGAAACGCGCGTTACTGACCGGCACGACAAGCTGCGGCCCCGCAACCTGTGCGATCTCCGGATCGACGCCGGCCGTGTCGATATGGATAGCTTCGCCGCGTGCTTCCAAATAACCGAGGCCTGAGAGGAATTCCCGGTACGCGGCCGCGTCCCACGGCTTGCCTTTGCGGGCCTTGTGCCAGGCGTCGATTTGCACCTGCAGACGGTCTCGTATCGCGAGCAGCTCCCGATTCTCCGGAGTCAGCTCGTCGATGATCGTCTCGAATCCGCGCCAGAATTCCTCCGCGTCGATCCCGAGATCGGGTAGCAGTTCGGTCTCGACGAACCGCCGCAGTACCGGGTCAACCGTCATCGCGGCGGCCGGCTTCACGGCGGCATCGCTCAAGCGACGAACTGTTCCTCTTCGGTGCTGCCGGCCAGCGCGGTCGTCGACGAGAGCCCGTGCATGATCGTGTTCTGCACGGCGTCGAAATAGCCGGCGCCGACGAAGGACTGGTGCTTCGCGGCCCGGAAACCGAATTGCTCGTCATCGAATTCCTGTTGCTGCAGCTTCGAGTAGGCGTACATGCCGTCCTGGCGGTAGGCCCGGCTGAGCCGGAACATGCTCGAGTTCAACGCGTGCCAACCGGCCAGCGTGATGAACTGGAACTTGTAGCCCATCCTGCCGAGTTCCTCCCGGAACGTCTTCATGGTGGCATCGTCGAGGTTGGCTTTCCAGTTGAACGACGGCGAGCAGTTGTACGCGAGCAGCTGATCGGGATACACGTCATGGATCGCGTCCGCGAAGCGCTGCGCCTGCTCGAGATCCGGCCGCGAGGTCTCGCACCACAGCAGGTCCGAGTAAGGCGCATATGCGAGTCCCCGGGCGATGGCCTGATCGAGGCCCGCCTTCGTGCGGAAGAAGCCTTCCGGCGTCCTCTCCCCGGTGATGAACGGCCGGTCGCGCTCGTCGGCGTCCGAGGTGATCAGGTTGGCCGCATCCGCGTCGGTCCGCGCGAGCAGGACGGTCGGCACGCCGCAGACGTCGGCCGCCAGCCGCGCCGCGGTCAGCTTCGCGATCGCCTCCTGCGTCGGCACGAGGACCTTGCCGCCCATGTGGCCGCACTTCTTGGCCGAGGAGAGCTGGTCCTCGAAGTGGACGCCGGCCGCGCCAGCACGAATCATGCCTTTCATCAGTTCGAACGCATTCAGGTTGCCGCCGAAGCCGGCCTCTGCGTCCGCGACGATGGGCGGAAACCAGTCGATGTCCGAATCGCCTGCGAGCGTGTGGATCTCGTCGGTGCGGACGAACGCGTTGTTGATGCGTTCGATCATCTTCGGCACCGAATCGGCGGGATACAGGCTCTGATCGGGATACATCTCGCCGGCCGAGTTGCCGTCGCCGGCCACCTGCCAGCCCGAACAGTAGATCGCCTTCAGGCCCGCCTGTACTTCCTGGATCGCCTGGTTACCGGTCAACGCACCGAGGGCGCACAATGGTTCTTCCCGGTTGACGAGCCGCCACAACTTCTCGGCGCCGAGTTTCGCGAGCGTGTGTTCGATTCTTACGCTGCCGCGCAACTTGACGACGTCTTTCGCCGTGTACGAACGCTCGACGCCCTTCCAGCGTGAACTGTTGGCCCACTCCGTCTCCAGCCTTGTTGTTTCTTCCCTTCTGTCCATTGCGTCCTCCGGTCTCAGTTCCTTGCAGCCCACGACGGCAGGACCGCGATCCCGTCGTTGTCGGCCGCCAGCAGGTCCCCCGAATGAATCAGCAGTCCGCCGATGCGGACCGGCTTGCCCACAGTACCGATCCCGCGCTTGTTGCTCTTGCGCGGACAGGTCGCCAGCGCGAAGACCGCGACGGGTGTCGCCCTGATCTCGTCGACGTCTCTCACGGCGCCATTCACGACGACCCCCGCCCAGCCGTTGTCCGCTGCCATCTTTGCCAGGTTGCCGCCGAGCATCGCGCACGTCGTCGAACCGGAATTGTCGACCAGCAATACGCGGCCGGCACCCTGCTCCTGCAGGATTCGCTTCACGACGGAATTGTCATCGCGCGTCGAGACGGTCTCCACGGGCCCCAGGCACAGCGCCTGTGCGCCGAGATTCTGGAACGACTGCTGGATGACCTGCGCCGAAGGGTATCGGTCGCAGAAGTCGGCGGTCGCCTGTCGGCCGATCGTCGCCGGCGCTCTCAGTTGTTCTGCCTGTTGCATTGCTTACCTCCCGTACGAAGACCAGACTGCCATCGCATGCGATCAGCTTGCGCACCCGGTCGATGCCGTGTTCGAGCGATCGCTCGATAGAAAGAAGAAACTCACGCACTTCGCGGATGCGGCGCCGCCGTGCCGCATCGATACGGATCTCGATGCCGCGCGCGCCGCTGCGGAACACGAAGCTCCGCCGCGCGACGGGCCCGCTCCAGCCGAGGAGCTGCCGCGCTTCGCGGAGCCGGACCTGCCTGCCGTCGGCCAGGATCGCGACACATTCCGCATAGCGCATGGGAATGACGATGGCGTAGTCGACCGCGTCGGCGTGGCTGGCGCCGTCCAGCGGAATTATCCGATCCAGAAACCCCGTCTTTGTGTACATGTTGCTTCCCCCCGGGCGTCGAAATGTCGCGAAAGCGTGTGATCTTTTGCGCTGAGGGTTATACTAAGCTAACTTCTAAAGAAATTTCACAATAGAAATTTCACACTGTTAATTTTACAGATATCCGGATTATGTCAGGAAAACAAGGGATTCGACGCAAGGCCCATTTCGTCGGCACGAAGATCAAGTTGCTGCGCAAGCGAAACCGGCTGACGCTGGAAGACCTGTCGGTCCGCTGCGTCCAAATCGACGCCGAGGCCGGGCCGTCGGTGTCCTACCTGTCGATGATCGAGAACGGCAAGCGGGCGCCGTCGGCGCGCCTGCTGGCGATCATCGCCGACATCTTCCAGAAGGACGTCGACTGGTTCTTCGATGAGTCGCTGGAGGGGCCGGTCCTGGACCCGGCGCCGGCGGACGCCGCGGTCGCGGGACTGCCGCTCGAACCGAGTTTCCTGTTTTCCGAGAACCTGCTGCAACTCGCCATTCCCGAGTTGCTCGCCCAGACCGGCACGACGGGCCAGCAATTTGCGCATCTGCTGATCCGCTCGCACCAGGAAGCCAGTCACAATCGCTTTCCGGACCTGGAGCGTGCTGCCGAAAGCGTCGGCAAAAAGCGATTCCCGCTGCACGTCGAAGATGTACTGGAACTGGCGGCCGGGATCGGACTGGAGATTCACTGGTTCGACAAACCTGCCTTCAAGGACCGCGGCGAGTCGGCTCCGCCGCTCAACACGCTGGTCCGTTCGTTCTTCGATGCGCCCAACAAGGTCTACCTGAACAAGGCGCTCGAAAAAACGCCCGAACGACTCAAGTTCGACCTCGCCAACCAGATTGCACACATGGTCCTTCATGACGGCGACGGCGCACGCGCGACACAGTTTTCGGGTGGGCGCCTCGACGGCAGACGCCATCACGGCGAGGGGCCGAACATAGACGCGAAGGACATCCTTTACGCGTGGCGAGATTTCGAATGCAAGTATTTCGCAGCCGCCCTGCTCGCTCCCAAGATGCCGTTCCGCCAGTTTCTCGCACGCCACGCGTACACGATCGACGCCGGCGACATGGTCGATCTCACGCGCACGCTGGTCATGCGACGGATGCCGAGTGTCAGCCCTTATCCGTACTGGCACTACTTTGACGCCTATCCGCCCGGCAACTTGCGTGCGGTGTATCGGGGCAATGGTATCCCGCTGCCCTGGGGCAATATGAAGCTGATCTCGGACCCCTGCCAGCACTGGGCGGTATTCCGCATGCTGAACACGCGATCGAGCCGGCCGTCGTCGCAAATCTCGGTCCTGAGATCGGGAGACGACAAGCGACTTTATTGCTGCCAGTCGATGCGCAGCAAGGATGCGGCGGGCAATCCGCATGTCCTGTGCGTCGGCGTGGATCTTGCGCCCGCGTTACAGACGCAGGGCATCGACCCGCGCGCCACCATCGATGCGATCGAGTCGAGCTGTAATGCGAGCGGCGGATCGGGACAGATCCCGAGTGCGGCGAGGAAGCAGCTCGAGAGCATCAGCAGGATCCTGAACATCGGCTGGATCGCCGAGGGCGCGCAGAAGGAAGCGACGATCATCTGTCCTCGCAGCAGCAACTGCCCGCGAGAGAAGCATTGCCTCGGAAAATTGTCGACGCGGCGCAAGCCGGAGATCGACAGCATCCGAAGGTCGCTCATGGCTACCGCCACCTGAGCGTCGGAGTCGACTACTGCAACGCCAAATCGAATCTCCGATATCCGCGAGATTTGCGCAATGCAATGCATATTTCCTAACATTGTTGAAAAATATTTATTTATTTTTCAATCAGTTAATAAATTCCACGCAATTTCTTCTTGCATTGCAAGATAAAAGGATTACTATACTGCAATGCAAAAGGTCCCCTCCCACTTTCCCCTTTTGCGCTGGAGTCAATGCCATGACCACGTTTGCTGAAAACTTCGAAAAGATGACGGAGCTGCAGAAGCAGGGACTGGAGCCGGTACGCAACTTCGCGGAATTCGCCGTCGAGGCTATGGAGCGGGTTGCGCGCCAGAACTATGCCCTGGCGGGCGATATCCTTGAGTTCGCGGTGGTGCAGGTCAAGCTGCCCGTTAACGTCGCCGAGCCCAAGGAACTCTTCGAGCGCCAGATCACAACGTCACGCGAGTTCGCCGAACTCCTGACGAATCGCGTCAACGAGTATGTCGAACTGGGTAAGGCCCTGAACGAAAAGACAACCTCCCTGTTCGAAAAGGACGTCGTCGAACCGGCAAGGAAGGCGGCCAAGGCGGCGACCCAGAAGGCGGCTTAAGACCGTCATGCAATTGCACGGCAAGGCGCTCTCCCCCCGGGCGCCTTGCCTGTGCGTCTCGCCGGAATCGGAGCTAGAATTCACGCAAACCGCCGGCGGACGAAATGGCCGAACATCTCATCAAGAAATACGCGAACCGGCGTCTTTACGACACGGTTACGAGCAAGCACATTACGCTCGATGGTATCCACGACCTGATTGTCGACGGTCACGACGTCAAGATCATCGACGATACGACGGGCGCCGACATCTCCCGCTCGATCCTTCTGCAGATCATCGCCGAACGCGAACAGGCGGGCCGGCCGATGCTCGATGCCGATTTCCTGATGCGCATCCTGCGCCTTTACGGTAACCCGATGCAGGACATGGTCGGCGAATTCCTGTCGCGCAGTTTCGATGCCTTCGTGACACAGCAGAAGCAGTTCCAGCAGCAGATGCGTGCGGCGATGGCGGCGACGCCGCTAGCGACGATCCAGGAACTCACCGCCAACAATCTCAAGGCGTGGCAAGCGATGCAGGATGCATTGCTCGACAAGAACAAGGACAAAGACGAAGACTGACCCTCGGAGTGCCCGGTGACTGAGGCAAAAAAAGAGCAAGGAGCGGTCAACGGCGATCTCGAGTCGATGTCCGCCGAGTTCATGAAGATCCTGGCGAAAAACCAGGAGACTTATATGAAACTGATGTCGGCACCCCAGCAGGCGGTGGCGAATCTGCTCGACCCGTTCAACGTCATGGGCTCGTTCACGGCCGGAGCGCAACAGCTCGCGTCGAATCCCGAGAAGCTGATGGAGGCGAATCTCGACCTCTGGCAGCAGCATGTGAAGCTCTGGCAGCACGCGGCCGACAAGATGCTGGGCAAACAGACCGACCCGGTTGCAACACCCGACAAGGGGGATCGCCGCTTCAAGTCGAAAGCGTGGGAAGAGAACGAAGTCTTCGACATCATTCGCCAGTCCTACCTGATCACGAGCCGCTGGCTCATGAAGACGATGTCGGGTATCGAGAACCTGAGCGAGGAAGACGCCCGCAAGGTTCGATTCCATACTCAGCAACTCGCCGATGCACTCTCTCCCAGCAACTTCCTGATGACCAATCCCGAGGTCATCCGGGAGACGGTCGAGACCGGCGGGCAGAACCTCGTCCGCGGGATGCAGAACCTGCAACGCGACCTGGCCGCCGGCGGCGGCAACCTGAAGATCACCATGGCCGACCAGGCGGCTTTCGAGATCGGCAAGAACATCGCGACGACGCCAGGCAAGGTGATATTCCAGAATGACGTGATGCAGCTGATCCAGTACGCGCCGACGACGTCGATGGTATTCAGGCGTCCACTGTTCATCGTCCCGCCGTGGATAAACAAGTACTACATCCTCGACCTGCAGCCCGAGAATTCCTTCGTCCGCTGGGCCGTCGACAAGGGCTATACCGTGTTCCTCGTGTCGTGGGTCAATCCGGACGAGAATCAGGCCGACAAGACGATGGACGACTACCTGCGCGAAGGCATCCTGCAGGCGCTGGACGCCATCGAACGGGCGACGGACGAACGCGAGGTGACGGCGATCGGCTACTGTATCGGCGGGACCCTGATGGGTGCCGCGCTGGCCCTGATGGCCGCGAAGGGCGACGACCGCATCAAGGCGACGACCTTCTTCGCCGCGCAGATGGATTTCGCCGAGGCCGGCGACCTGCGCGTCTTTATCGACGAGCAGCAGCTCGATGCGCTCGACGAGAAGATGCAGGAGAAGGGTTACCTCGAGGGCAGCCAGATGTACTCGGCGTTCAACCTGCTCAGGGCCAACGACCTGATCTGGACCTTCTATGTCGACAACTACCTGCTCGGCAAGGCGCCGCTGCAGTTCGACCTGCTGTACTGGAACTCGGACACGACGCGCATGCCGCGCAAGCTGCACATGTATTACCTGCGTGAGATGTACCTCAAGAACAACCTCGCCAAACCAAACGGCATCACGCTGGACGGAATCCCCATCGATCTCGGCAAGGTGACGATCCCGATCTACCTGCAGTCCTCGAAGGAGGATCACATCGCGCCGTACCACTCGGTGTTCAAGGCCAGGAACCTGTTCTCCGGCCCCGTGCGCTTCATGCTCGCCGGGTCCGGGCACATCGCCGGCGTCATCAATCCGCCGAACGCGCACAAGTACAACTACTGGATGAACGAAGGTCAGCCCGACGACCTCGACGACTGGCTGGCGGGCGCCGACTATCACGCGGGCTCGTGGTGGGGCGACTGGCACAACTGGCTGCAGCAGTATTCGGGCGAGCTCGTCGAGGCCCGCACCCCGGGCAGTGGCGCGTTGCCCGTGATCGAGGACGCGCCGGGGTCCTATGTCAAGGTGAGGAGCTAGGTCCAAATCATGGAACTCAAAGACAAGACAATCGCAATCACGGGCGGCGGCCGCGGGCTCGGCGCAGCCATGGCGACACGCCTGGCCAAGCAGGGCTGCCGGATCGCACTGATCGACGTCGAAGACGACGCGCTCGCCAAGACGGCAGCAGTATGCGAGGAGGCCGGTTCACCGCAAGTTGCGGCGTACAAGGTCAACGTGACGTCCGAACCGGATGTCGAGCAGCTGTTCGGCGACATCGCATCGGACTTCGGTGCATTGCACGGTCTGGTCAACAACGCGGGCATCACGCGTGACGGACTGACCGTGAAATACAAGGATGGCGAACTGGCCAAGAAGATGTCGCTGGCCGACTGGCAGCTCGTCCTCGACGTCAATCTGACCGGGGCTTTCTTGTGCGGCCGCGAGGCCGCGATCCGCATGATCGAGCTCGGATGCAAGGGCTGCATCATCAACATCTCGTCGATCTCCCGGGCCGGCAACATGGGGCAACTCAACTATTCGGCGACCAAGGCCGGCGTCGCGGCGATGGCCGTCGTCTGGTCGAAGGAACTCGCGCGTTACGGCCTGAGGGCCACGGCGATCGCGCCGGGCTACATCGGCACCGAGATGGTCATGGCGATCAAGCCCGAGATACGCGAGAAGTTGAAGGCCACGATTCCGTTGAATCGCATCGGCGAGCCCGACGAGATCGCCGCCACCGTGCAATTCATCCTGGAAAACGACTTCGTGAACGGCCGCTGCTTCGAAGTCGACGGCGGCATGCGCGTGTAAGCAGTTTTCTTCGATGCTACACTGCCGGCCACCCGCATCATCGGGAGGGCGTCACCGGGATGCTTCGCAATCCTCGGCTGGTATGTTCGCTCGCGATTCTGATCGCGAGTCTCTCGGGCGTCGGTACAAAGGCAGCGCCGGCAAGTAGCGACGGCGCCCACGACTCACCGCACCGGCGGCCCAACATCGTGCTCATCATGAGCGACGATCACGCCTACCAGGCACTCGGCGCCTACGGTTCCGTCGTCAACGATACGCCGAACATCGACCGCATTGCGGCCGAAGGCATGCGCTTCGATCGCGCATTCGTCACCGACTCGCTCTGCGCACCCAGCCGGGCGGTCATACTGACGGGGAAACACAGCCACATCAATGGCGTGCGCAACAACGAGACACCCTTCGACAGTTCGCAACCGACGTTTCCGGCAATGCTGCGGAAGGCCGGATACGAGACGGCCGTGTTCGGCAAGTGGGGGCTGAGTGCGGAACCGACCGGGTTCGACGATTACGGCGTGCTCGGCGGTCAGGGCGGCTACTACCAGCCCGAGGTCCATTCGCCGGACGGGCAGTCGGTGAAGCAAGGGTACGTGACCGACGTCATCACGGACATGTCGCTGGCGTGGCTGCGCAAGGTACGCGACGACGGCAGCCCGTTCATGCTGATGGTCTGGCACAGCGCCCCGCACCGGGAGTGGCTCCCCGGGCCGGACCACCTCGGCGACTTCATGTCGGCACCGCTGCCGGTGCCCTCGACCTTTTTCGACGACTATGCCGGGCGCTCCGCGGCCGCCGCCGCCGAGATGCGGATCGCCGACAACATGGGCCTGACAAACGACAACAAGATCGATCCGGCGATCGTCAAGGCGCTGGGCCTGCCTGGATTCCTGCCCTGGTACGACGAAGCCTATGCAAACAATCTTGGCCGGCTGACCGAGGCGCAACGGCAACAATGGGACAAGGTCTACGGCCCGATCAACGCCGAATTCCTAAAGTCGCCGCCCTCGGGCGAAGCGCTCACCCGATGGAAGTATCAGCGCTTCATGCAGGACTATCTCGCGACGCTGCAATCCGTGGACGACAGTGTCGGCAGGATCCTCGACTATCTCGACAAAGCCGGCCTGGCGGAAAATACCGTCGTTATCTACCTGTCCGACCAGGGGTTCTTCCTGGGCGAACACGGCTGGTTCGACAAGCGCTTCATGTACGAACAATCCTTGCGTACGCCGCTGCTGGTGCGCTGGCCCGGGGTCATCGAACCGGATTCCGTCGACACGCACCTGGTGCAGAATCTCGACCTGGCGCCAACGCTTCTTTCGATGGCCGGGGCGCACGTACCCGGCGACATGCAGGGAGCAAGCCTCATACCGATACTGGAAGGAAAGGCACCGGCATGGCGCGATGCGATCTACTATCACTATTACGAATATCCGGGAATCCACGCCGTGAAGCGCCATTACGGTATCCGGACACAGCGATACAAGCTGATCCATTTCTATTACGACATCGACGAATGGGAACTCTACGATCTCGATGCGGACCCGGACGAGTTGCATAACGTATACGACGACGACCGGTACGCCGCCGTGCGCTCCGAATTGCACGAGGAACTGCAGGCCGTCCGCCGGCAATACGGAGATTCCGACAAGCTGACGAAACAATTTCTCGACGCCGACCTGGCGGCGGCGCAGTCGCACTAGTCCTCGGAATCCAGCCAGCCGCCGTCGAAGCCGATTGCCTCGAGTCCCCTGCGTACGTATGGATTCTTCCGCATCGTGCGCCAGACCAGTGCGCTGCGCTGGTTCTCGAGCATCACCAGTATCGGGCCCTGGTCAATGCCGATATAGTCGTTGGCCACCCAGCCGAGTCCGGGCACGACCTTTCCCGACCGGCCGTCGTAGTTCCCGGCAGAGACACTCTCGTTGAAGGAATCCCGGAATCCGTACTTCGTGTACAGGTGTTCGCCGAAGCGGTCGCGCATCGCCATCAGCGCGCGGACCGAAAGGACCGGCGTGAACGCGACCGAAGCGCCGGCCGCCGTCGGCGCGATGGTGCCGTCGTCGACCACCCGAATGGCGGCCGCGCCGCGCGCGGCGTAGGCGAAGAAGGTCCGCTTCTTGCCCCGTACGATCCGATCCGCGGACCCGCCGGGCCCATCGCAGGCGGTCAATCCCCAGATGTCGCCGCCGTAGCCTACCCAGTCGTTCGGGTTGTCCCGGGCGTAGGCGTACTGCGACAGCGTCGCACGCCGGCTGTTCTCGAAATAGTCGATCCCCTTGCGGCGCATGAAGTCGTCGCGGATGCCGCGGAAGTCGATCCAGACATGCGAAAACTGGTGACCGAACAGCGGCCCGAAGGCGAGGTGCTCGTACCCGTAATACGTCGTCCAGACCTCGTCGAGCCCCGCTGCCCAGCCCTCGTCCCAGGCGTTCCGGGTCACGGGATGGGTCGGCGAACCGAGCGCCAGGACGTAGATCAGCATGCCTTCGTTGTAGCCGATCCAGTCCTGACTCTCGAAGCCTGCCTCCGGCTTCCAGCCCATGGCGATTCCCTTCGACGCCGGGTCGTTGGAGGCCGGCGGATCACCCGGGCCGCGCAGGAAGAACGTCCAGTCGGCGCGCCGGTACAACGCGTCCGCGGTCTCGCGAATGGCGCGTTCGACGGGATCGTCACGATCGTAATAGGACTGCGCGAACAGAACGCCGGCGAACAGCAGGCTCGTATCGACCGAGGAAAGTTCGATCTGACGGTGGCGCGTCCCCTTGCCGAAGTCGAGGAAATGATAGAAGAAACCCCTGTAGCCGGCGACCCCCTCGGCCTCCGGCCCCTGCGGTGCGGCAAGATAGACTTCGAGGCAGCGCAGTGTCCGTGCGGCCGCCGCGGCACGCGAGACGTAACCGCGCTCGGCGCCGATGGCATACGCCGTGAGCGCGAATCCGGTCGCCGCGATGCTCGAGAACGGCGCGGATGGCCAACGGTCCGGGGCGAGGCAGTCTTCGGGGTCGGTCGTCTCCCAGAAGTAATCGAACGTCCGCCGGGCCAGTTCCTCCGCGAATGCGGATTCCTCGGGCGACAGGATGTCCGTACCGTCGGTTGACTCGGCCGCCGCGCAAAGCGGCATCCCGCCGGCCCACGCGACACCGGCGGCAAGCAGCATGGCGAGTACTACGGGCGTCTCGAACGGGCGCAAATCCCCTCTCCTGTGGCGTCGACCGGAATCGGCGCTGACAACGATTGCAAAGCAAAAAACCTTCTTTTTCAATCCCTCTTGCTATTTCTGACATCGATATCTAAGGTTAGCTCGACGCGCGGCTTCGCAGATCCCGGTTCCCCCGCCGCGCTCGAAGCGGCCGCCGGTCCGGGCGGCAAAGGCCGCCGCAACCAAATCCGGGGTGGGAAATGCCGATGAGACCTTGCCTGTCGACAGTGCGGACCAAGCTGCTGCAACTGGCCGTGCCGCTCGTATTACTCGTCGTCTCGGCGGACGCCGCGGATGAAACGCCGTGGCACGATCCGCCCGAGATGGCCCCCTTCATCGACCAGCTCCTTGCGCGCATGACGCTCGAGGAACAGATCGGGCAGCTCGGGCTCTTTACCAGTGACTGGTCCGTCACCGGACCGACCGTTCGCGAAGGCTACAGGGACGACATCCGCGCGGGACGCGTCGGAGCGATCTTCAATGCGTATACCGCCGATTTCACCCGCCAGCTCCAGCATCTCTCCGTAGACGACACCCGGCTCGGCATTCCGCTGATGTTCGGCTACGACGTCATCCACGGTTTTCGGACGATATTCCCCATTCCCCTCGGGGAGGCGGCATCCTGGGATCTCGTGGCGATCGAGCGCAGCGCGCGGATAGCGGCTACCGAAGCGGCCGCCGAAGGCATCAACTGGACGTTTGCGCCCATGGTCGACATCGCACGCGACCCGCGCTGGGGCCGTATCTCGGAAGGTGCCGGCGAGGATGTCTACCTGGGCTCGCTCATCGCCGCCGCGCGCGTCCGCGGCTTCCAGGGCGATGACCTTGCGGCCGTCGACACGGTACTGGCGACCGCAAAACATTACGCGGCGTACGGCGCGGCGCAGGCCGGCCGCGACTACAACACGACGGACATGTCCGACCGTGTCTTGCGCACGACCTATCTGCCGCCATTCAAGGCCGCCGTCGACGCAGGCGTCGCGTCGGTGATGACCTCGTTCAACGAACTGAACGGCATCCCCGCAACCGGCAATCACTATCTCATCACCGACATCCTGCGCGGGGAATGGGGCTTCAAGGGCTTCGTCGTCACGGATTACACGTCGATCAACGAGATGGTGCAGCACGGCTTTGCGAGAGACCTGCCGCACGCGGCCGAGCTCGCGATCGACGCCGGCGTGGACATGGACCTGCAGGGCGGCGTGTTCACCGAATACCTGGGCCAACTGGTGAAGGAAGGGCGTGTGAGCCAGGCGCAGATCGAGCGCGCGGCGCGACGCATCCTGGAGATGAAGTACCGCCTCGGCCTGTTCGAGGATCCGTACCGTTACGCCGATCCCGCGCGCCAGGCGGCCGAAATCTACAAGCCCGAGTACCTCGAGGCGACGCGCGACATGGCGCGGCGCTCGATGGTGCTGCTGAAGAACGCCGATGCCACCCTGCCCCTGTCCGACCAACCGGGCACCATCGCATTGATCGGTCCGCTCGCCGACAGCAAGTCCGATTTGATCGGCAGCTGGTCGGCGGCGGGCGACCATGACAAGAAACCCGTGACCGTACGCGAGGCGCTCGCTGCACGGTTTGGCGACAGCTCCCGGGTGTTGTATGCGCGCGGTGCCGGTTACGCCTTCGGGGACGTCGGCGATCATTCCGGCTTCGAAACGGCGCTCGAGGCGGCGCGGGCGGCAGATATCGTCATCGCGGTCATGGGTGAGCGCGCGGACATGAGCGGCGAGGCAGCCAGCCGCACCAGGCTCGACCTGCCGGGCGCTCAGTCGGCATTACTGAAGCAGCTCGTCGCCACCGGCAAGCCGGTGGTGCTCGTGCTCATGAACGGCCGTCCGCTGGCACTCGAATGGGCCGACGAAAACGTCGATGCGATCCTCGAAGCCTGGTATCCCGGCACCATGGGCGGGCTGGCCGTCGTCGATGTGCTGTTCGGCGACTACAATCCGTCGGGCAAGCTGCCGGTGACGTTTCCGCGCACCGTCGGCCAGGTGCCGCTCTACTACGACGCGAAGAATACGGGTCGCCCGTACACGCCGGACAAGGCGGACGAAAAGTACCTGTCGCGTTACCTCGACACGCCGAACACGCCGCTGTACGCCTTCGGCTACGGGCTCAGCTACACGCATTTCGAATACTCGGATGTCTCGCTCGACGCTACCGAGATCGGTCCGGGCGACACATTGACGGCTTCGGTAACCGTGACCAATGCCGGCGACTACGACGGCGAAGAGGTCGTGCAGCTCTATGTCCACGACCTGGTCGGTTCGGTGACCCGTCCCGTCAAGCAGTTGAAGGGGTTCCAGAAGATCCGCCTCGCCGCGGGTGAGAGCCGCACCGTTCACTTCTCGCTGAATGCGGATGACCTGGCGTTCTACCGCGCGGACATGAGCTACGGGAGCGAGCCGGGCGATTTCGAGCTCTTCATCGGTGGCGCGTCGGACGACGTGCACGCCGCCCATTTCAGGCTCACCGGCGGGGCAGCCCGGTAGCGGCGGCGGGCGATCGACGAGGTCCGGTCAAGGTATTTGGACAACGATGTCACGATTTTCGAATTTTCCTTTATTTTCCTTTAGTTTTGCCCTAGGATCGATGTCATCTGGCGGGCACCCGAATCCGCCTGAGCATGAAAGAGGGGGTTAACATGTCGCGTAAGAGCGTTAAGAACGCGGTCCGCAATGCGTGCCGCGCAGACTCGCCGAACAACACGCCGTGGCTGAGGAAACGGCCACAACGCACGGTGCTCGCCGCCGCCGTTGCCAGCTGCCTGATGATGGGAGCGCCGAACGTCGAGGCGCAGTCCGCCAATTCGAACCTTCGTGGCCTGGTATCGAGCGACACCGGGCCAGCGGCGAACACGGAAGTGGTCGCCACCAATGCCGCTACCGGCGTCGTCAGCAAGACGCAGACCGATGACAACGGCAGGTACGTGCTCATCGGCTTGCCGCCGGGCACTTACGTCGTAAAAGCCGGCGATGCCTCCAACGTCGTGACGCTGTCGGTCGCGTCCAACGCCGTGTTGAACCTGGAACCCGGCGCACAAGCACAGATGGAGGAAATCACGGTCTACGGGTCGCAGATGGCCGCGGTGGACGTCATGACCTCCGAAGTGGGCAGCACCATATCCCCGCGGGAGATCGCAGAGCTGCCACAAGCCACGCGCAATTTCCTGGAGTTCGCCGATACCGTACCCGGCATGGCATTTACGACGGACGCGCAGGGAGCCACGAGCCTGCGCAGCGGCGCGACCAGCAAGGACCGCAGCAATCTGTTCATCGACGGCGTGGGCCAGAAGAGTTACGTGCAGGCGGGCGGTATCGCGGGCCAGAACTTCACGCGCGGCAATCCCTTCCCGCAGCTCGCCATTGGCGAGTACAAGGTCATCACGTCGAATTACAAGGCCGAGTACGGCCAGACGGCCGGTGCGCTGGTGACCGCCGTGACGCGTTCGGGCACCAACGACTTCCAGGCCGACGCCTACTACCGTTACACGGACGACGGTCTGCGCAGCAAACGGCCGGACGAGGAATTGCCCGGCTCGCAGAAAGTGACCTCCAAGACAGAGGAATACGGCTTCGCCGTGGGCGGACCGATCATCCAGGACAAGCTGCACTACTTCCTGGCCTACGAGTACAAGGACCTCGTCACGCCGCGCAGCGTCCTGCCCGACGTCAATGCCACGGACTACGTACAGTATCTGCCTTCCGACGTGCAATCCCAGTTCGGCCCGCACGACGTTCCGTTCACCGAAGACCTCTACTTCGGCAAGTTAAGCTGGAACGTGACCGACGAAGACCTGATTGACCTGAGCATAAGTTATCGCGACGAGGTGCAAGTCGATTCTGTCGGTGGCACGCGCTCCGCACAACACGGCCGGGACGTCATCAACAAGGACAAGCGCGCCACCTTGCGCTGGGAGCGCCGTTCGCATTCCTGGTTCAACGAGGCCCTCCTGACGTACGAGGACACGGAGAACAACCCGTTTCCGACGAGCATCGGCAACGGCATCACTTACGCCTTCCTGAATCGCGACCCCAATACCGGGGTGAGCCTGAACGAGTGGAACCTGATCGAGACCGGCCCGTCGAGCGGTTTCGATGCGCAGGCACGCAAGCAGAACGGCTGGACCATCGCCGACAATCTGACGTTCTTCGGGCTGGACTGGCACGGCGACCACACGGTCAAGATCGGCATGAGTTACAAGGACATCCAGCTCACGTCGCAGGACGCCGGTGCGATCAATCCGCAGTTCAAATACGAAGTCGACACCAGCGGCGTGGCGGCGCAGCCCTATCGCGTGGATTTCCTGGCGCCCTTCAGCGTGCCGGGACAGCGTGCGCGTGTGGTTTCCGACAGCAAGCAATATGCGTTCTTCGCTCAGGACGACTGGGCGATCGGCGACAAGCTGATCCTGAATCTCGGCTTGCGATACGACTACGAGACGAACCCGGCGTATACGGACTTCGTGACCTCGCAGGACTTCGTCGATGCTCTGTATCAGGACGATCCCGCCAACCCCGGCCATCCCTGGGCGGATCGCCTGTTGGCGAGCGGCATGAACGCGGCCGACTACGTCAGTGACGGTCACAACCGAAGTAACTACGACGGTGCCTGGGCGCCGCGCTTCGGCTTCTCCTACGACTTCAACGCCGACGAACAGTACGTGCTCCACGGCGGCGCGGGCCGTTTCTACGATCGCAACCTGTTCAGCATCCTGTCGCTGGAAGTCAGCAAGGCGGCCCTCTCGCCGGTCGCGATCTACTTCCAGGATCCCAACTCGGGACTGTGCTATCGCGACGACGGCCGGCCCTGCGTCCCCTGGGATCAGAGCTACTTCGACCAGGGCATCGACGCCCTGACGCAGATCCCCGTCACCACCGGCAGCCGCGAGTTGTTCATGCTGAACAACGATCTGAAGACGCCCTACACCGATCAGATCAGCCTGGGCCTGTCGACCCAGATCGGCGACTGGCGCACCGACGCGACGATCCAGCAGATCAACGGGTACGACGGCTTCATCTTCACGCTGATCAACCGCTACCCCGACGGCTCGTTCTTCCAGAACGGCAGCCAGCCCTGGGGAGAGCCGGTGCCCGGCTATGCGAATACGATCCTCGGCAACAACGGCATCGAGTCGAGAAACACGCAGTTCCTGTTCTCGGCCACCAAGCCGTATACCAGGGATTCGGGCTGGAGCCTCTCGATCGCCTATACGCACACCGACGCACAACACAATCGCCAGATCGACGACAACTACGCGTTCGACAAGGCCCGGATCCAGGATTATCCGTTCATCGCCGCGAACGGCGTGCCGGAGCACCGTATCGTCGCCGCGGGATCGATCGACGGACCGTGGGACACGACCTTCGGCGCGAAGATTGTGCTGGAGACGCCGCGGCCGCTGAACACGATCCGCGACTATGGCAACCGGCCGCCAGACGGCTCCTACGCCCAGCCGTTCGCATACAGTCCGCCCGCCACCGGCAGTTTCCTCATCGGCGGCAACGTCTGGGGCTATCGGACCGTCGACCTGCAGGCGACCAAGGAGTTCCGCGTCGGCGACTTCGGTTTCACGGCGCGCCTGAACCTGTTGAATGCCTTCAACTACCCGAACTACTCGTCATTCAACCTGGTAAGTGTCGGCTCGGGAGGCACCCTGGATCCTGTCGTCACGGTGAACAAGTTCGGCGACACCTACTACGTGCCGCGCACGATCACCCTCGAGGTCGGCTTCAACTATTGAGGCCTGACCTCCGGACGTGGGCCCCGGCGGCGTGCGCTTCCCCCCGCACGTCGCCGGGAGGGCTGCCGCGCAAAGCGAGCGGCGGCACGATGCTATGATCCGTCCGTTACCGAGATGATTCCCGCACCCGTCAGCAACATCGTCATCGTGGGCGGCGGCACGGCCGGATGGATGGCCGCCGCCGCCTGCGCTCACGTCCTCGGGCCGGAATACGACGTGCGTCTGATCGAGTCCGAGCAGATCGGCACGATCGGCGTCGGCGAGGCGACCGTCCCGCACATCAAGGCCTTCAACAATCTCCTGCGCATCGACGAAGCCGACTTCGTCCGCAGTACCCAGGGCTCCTTCAAGCTCGGTATCCAGTTCGTGGACTGGGGACGGCTGGGCGACAGCTACGTACACGGTTTCGGCACGAGGATCGGACCGGATCTCGGCCTGCTGCCGTTCCACCAGTACTGGATCAAGTCACGGCTGGAGGGCAAGGCGCGCGATATAGGCGCTTACACACTGAACACGGTCGCCGCGCTGCGCGGCAAGTTCATGGTCTCGGCGAGCGATGCGCCGGCCGGATCGCCGCTCGCCGACATCGCCTATGCCTACCACTTCGATGCGACGCTGTACGCGAGATACCTGCGCAGCTTCGCCGAGGAGCGCGGCGTGACGCGCATCGAGGGGATGGTCCGCCGGGTCAACCTGCATCCGGAATCGGGCTTCGTCGAATCCGTGAGCCTCGAATCCGGTGAGGTCGTGTCGGGCGAGCTGTTCGTCGACTGCACCGGCTTCCGCGGGCTCTTGATCGAGGGTGCGCTCGAGACCGGCTATCACGATTTCACGCACTGGCTGCCCTGCGACCGGGCGCTCGCCGTGCGCTGCGAGAAAGCCGGCCCGCCCGTACCCCACACGCGATCCACCGCGCGCGAGGCCGGCTGGCAGTGGCGCATCCCGTTGCAGCACCGCATCGGCAACGGCTACGTCTATTCGAGTGCGCACATCGGCGACGACGAGGCCGCCGCAACCTTGCTCGGCAATCTCGATGGCGAGCCGCTGGGCGAACCGAGGCTGTTGCGCTTCACGACGGGGCGCCGCAAGAAGTGCTGGAACAAGAACGTCGTGGCTTTGGGTCTCGCCAGCGGCTTCCTCGAGCCGCTCGAGTCGACCAGCATCCACCTGATCCAGTCGGGCATCGCCAAGCTGCTCGAGCTGTTCCCGCGCGAAGGCTATGACGAGGTGCTCGTCGATCGCTACAACGCGCGCGTGGCCTTCGAGTACGACCGCATCCGCGATTTCATCATCCTGCACTACCACGCGACTGCGCGCGACGACACGCCGTTCTGGGATTACTGCCGGACCATGTCGATTCCGCCGGAGCTGCAGGCCAACATCGACCTGTTCCGCGACAGCGGCCGCTTCTTCCGCAACGCAGACGAGCTGTTCGCGGACATCAGCTGGATCCAGGTCATGCTCGGCCAGCACATCGAGCCGCGGGCCTATCACCCGATCGTCGACCGGGTACCCGCCGAGGACATCTATCGCTTCGTCGACGGCGTCGCACAGACCATCGAGCGCTGCGTCGACGCGATGCCGGCGCACCAGGAGTTCATCGATCGCTGCTGCAAGGCGGCGGCACCGGCGCCGGCTTCCGCGTGACCAACGTCGGGCCCCGGACTCAATCCGTCTCGTGGTCCTTCTCGAACCCGATGGCGTCGAGCGCCGGCTGGATCTCCGGATTCGCCATGAAATTCTTCCAGACGAGTCCGGTACGGTAGTTTTCGATCATCACGGTGATCGGTGCCTGGTTCAGCGCCATATACGCCTCTTCGAACCAGTGCTGGTTCTCGTTGAAACCGTCGTGGAAACCATAGATGCCCCAGACCCTGCCGCCCAGATCGCGGTAGTAGTGCTTCAGCGCGGCCATCGATTCCTGCGGGGTCCAGGGCATCGAGGCGAGCGAGGCCATGACGTTGATCGTGCCGTTGTCGTCGCGCGGCAGCGGCCGGCCGCCGCCGTTATTGATGCCGGCCGACAGGCCCCAGGTGTCCTCGCCGTAGCCCTTGTAGCCGCGCGGGTTCTCGACGCAATAGGCGTGACTGATCAGTGCGATGGCGCGGTTGTTCCTGGCGTAATTGGTGTACCGGTCGCGGATGCCGCGCGGATCAAAGCCGAAGAACGAGAAGTGCGTGAAGAACAGGTCCGAGCCGTTGCCCTCGCCTACGTCAAGCTTGATGCCATAGTAGGTATTGCCGTTGACGTAGTGATCTCCGGCCGTCGTGCGGCTCCAGTTCTGCCGGTAGCGGATGTTGCGTTCCGAGGTGCCGGCCCAGCCGGTGTGATAGAGCTCCGCCGGCACGGCGTGAGTCGGCGACGCGATGGCGAGCAGGTAGATGATCAGGGTCTCGTTCCAGCCGACGAGCGGATGGCTGATATGGAAACCGTAATTCGGTGACCAGTGCCAGTACAGTATGTCGCTGTCGGGCGTCTTCCGGTACCAGTCCCATTCGACCTCGCGCCAGAGCCGCGTGACGGTGTCGCGTATCTCCCGCTCGACGGCATCGTCCCGGTCGAAATACTGGCGCGCGGCGAGCAGGCCCTGCATCATGAACGCGGTCTCGACGAGGTCGCCGCCGTCGTCGTACTTGCCGAAGAAGGGAACGACGTGGCCGGTATCGCCGTTGAGGAAATGCGGCCAAACGCCGTGAAAGCGGTCGGCGCGCGCCAGGAAGCGGACGATCTTCAGCACGCGTCGCGCCACGGCTTCGCGAGGTTCGAAACCGCGCTCCGCCGCGACGAGCATCGCCATGACCCCGAAACCGTTGCCCCCCAACGCCAGCAGGTTGGCGTCGCCGGGCATGACCTCGGGCGCGAGTCCGGCTTGGGGATGACCCGCCTCCCAGTAGTAGCGGAAGGTCCCTTCCTGCACCATCGACAGCAATTCGTCATCCGTAAACACGCGCGTGCTCGCCGGTTTCGAGACCGGTGACGGCGCAGACTCGTTGCCGGCGAGGTCGAGTGCCGTCACGCGGTAGACGGCTTTCTGCGGCGGCGCACCGGCAAAATCGGCGTAGCGCGCAAACGTAGCCTGCTGTGTGCCGACGGGCTCGAAGTCCTTGCCGTCGCGCGAGCGATAGATGCGATACTCGAGCAGGTCATCGGCGTGTACCGGCGTCCAGTTCACATCGAAGTGTTGTTCCATGCCCCGCACGTCCACGGCCCGTGGTGCGGGCGGGGGCGTCGTGTCGTCCGACGCGGCCTCGGTGATGCGGACGTCGTCGATGTAGAGCGTGTGCGGCTCGTCGTCGTCGAGCCCCTGCGTGAAATTCACGCTTGCGACGTCGGCGATCGTGAATTCGTTGTCGCGCGTGTTCTTCACGGGCTCGTCCAGTATGTCGGCAAACCGCAGTGTCACCGTCGTCCATTCGCCGGCAGCGATTCGGTTATCGCTACTCACCAGCGTCACGGCAGGCGTGCCGTGGCCGTTGCGGTCGGTCAGGTACAGGCGCGGGGAATTGGCCGCCGTGATCCGGGTATCGGCCAACACCCGGAACGACAAGGCGTCTCCCTCGAAATGAAACGGACGAGCGTAATGCCGGCCGACACGGATCGAGGCCTGCCAGTCGCCGCCGAACGCGGATCGCCAGCTCAGCCTCAGTGCGTTCGGCGGACTCTTGAAACGGTCGACGGCCACCGGCAGCATTCCCTCGATCAGATCGAGCGAACTCGGCTCGACGACTCTTCCTCTGCTGCGCTCGAACGCATCTCCCGCAGAACTGTTGTCGAAGATGACGTGTCGGTCGTAGTACGACGGGGCCTCGCTTGCGGACACGACACCTGGTGGGCCCGCCAGGACCAGCAGCACAACGACGTACGGGATACAGCGCGGACCGGGCATTGGAACACCCCCCTGCGGCCATGATTAGCAGTGCACCGGAACTTCGTTCTTTGACATCGATACTACGTAGAAAAACTACTGAATTCAAAAGACGAGTTGCATATCGTGATATCGATGTCTATCGTTGGCTTTCGGCACGAGGAAACCACGACGGCTGCGATGCCCGAGAGGACTGACTGAATGCGGCGCGTCACCATAGGCGAGGTTGCCCGACGGGCCGGCGTATCGCGCAAGACAGTATCGCGCGTCATCAACGGCGAAGCCAATGTTAGCGACGAACTCCGCAGGCGAGTCGAGAAGGTTGTCGAGCAGCTCAACTACAAACCGGACCGGCAGGCGCGCAGCCTGCGATCCGGAAAGTCGTTCCATATCGCATTCCTGTACGGCTCACCGTCGTCGTATTACGTCATAGGACTGCTCGAAGGCATTCGCAAGGTCTGCACGGATCACGGCTACCAGCTCGTCCCGTTCGAGACGGAAGATCTCGGGTCGCGGCTCGTCATGTCCCTGCTGGAGTTCATCGAGCGAGAGCGTGCGGACGGGTTGCTCATGATGCCGCCGATGACGGACAACCTTCAGATTCTTGCGGCACTCGACGATGAGGGCGTGCCCTTCGCGCGGATAACGCCTGGCAGCCTGTGGCCAAATGGCGTCGACGTCGTGACGACCGATCGCGCGGCCGGTTCCGAGATGGTCGAGCATTTGCTGGAGCTCGGACACCGACACATTGGATTTATTGCCGGACACCCGAACCATCTCGCAATGGCAGCAAGGCTCGATGGAGCTCAGGACGCCATCCGTGAGTGGACGGGACCACCGGCCGAGCTGATCGTCCGGCAGGGCATGAACACGTTCGACAGCGGGCTCCAGGCCGCAGGCGACTTGCTCGACCTCACACCGAGGCCGACGGCCGTCTTTGCAGCCAACGACGACATGGCATTCGGCGTGATTTTCGAAGCGCACGAGCGTGGTCTGCGGGTACCGGACGACCTGAGTGTCGCGGGCTTTGACGATACGCTGCTCGCGCCGCATATCTGGCCGGGTCTCACCACGATCCGCCAGCCGGTCGTCGAGCTCGCTGGCCAGGCCACGCTCATGCTGCTTTCCCGGATCAAGGGCGAAGCGATCGAGCGGGAAACGAAGCTCGCGACGTCGTTTGTCCAGCGCCGCTCCACCGGCCCCGTCCCTGCCAACACGCCGACCGCCGATAGCGATCTGTCTTGAGCACGGCCCAGGGAGCACTCGACCGCCGCTCGATTGTCGGATACGGCATCGGCGACTTCGGGATGACCCTGTACTGGGGCGCCGTCTCTTACTTCCTGTTGTACTGGTACACGGACGTCGTCGGCCTGCCGCCAACCGTAGCGGGTTTCGTGTTCTTCGTCGGTACCACGTGGGATGCCCTGACGGATCCGACCGTCGGCTACCTCGTCGGGCGCAACCGGTCGCGCTGGGGGAGATACCGGCCGTTTCTGTTATTCGGATCCGTGCCGCTGGCGCTGTCCTTCGTGCTGCTGCTGTGGGTGCCGCCGCTGCGCGATGCCGCACTGACCGCCGCACTGCTGGCGGCGCACCTGCTATTCCGAACCGCCTATACGATCGTCGGCGTACCGTATTCCGCGTTGTCGGCACGGATCAGCCGACACAGCCAGGACCGGACGAGACTGGCCGGCGCGCGGATGGTCGCTGCGCTGGCCGGCACTCTCGTCATTAGCAGCGCAGGCTTTCCGCTGGTCCATCTCCTCGGCAAGGGCGACGAGCGCAGCGGCTTCTTCTTCCTCGCGATGCTTGCCGGCTCCTTCGCCGTCCTGATTCACCTCGCCTGCTTCGCCGCCACGCGCGAACCGCCGGAAACGGGGCGGGACGGCTCCGGCCAGGAGCGTCCGTACCGGTTGTCGGAAGTGGCCGGTATCGTCCGCGCCAATACCGCGTTCCTTTACCTGCTGGCAATGACCCCGCTGTTCTCGGCGGCGGCCGCGGTACTGCAAAAGTGTCTCGTCTACTACGTCAAGTACGGACTGAATGCACACGCTCAGCAGCACGTTGTGCTGTTCGTACACGGCCTGGCGGCGTTGCTCGCGACGCCGGTTTGGGCGTGGGTCTCCCGTCACCGGGGCAGGCGTAAGGCATGGCGCTATTCGACCGGCCTGCTCGTTCTCGCGGCCCTCGTATTGTTCCTCGTTCCCACGAATGGCATTTCGAGGTTTCTCGTCCTGCTCGTACCCCTGTCATTTGCCTACGCTGCGATGGGTGTGCTGTTCTGGTCCATGCTCCCGGATACCATTGAATTCGGGCAGTGGCGCAGCGGCGTTCGCGCCGAATCCCTGTTCTTCGGTATCGCATCGTTCGCACAGAAGATGTCGATCGGGATCGCCGGATGGTTCCTCGGCGGAATGCTGGGTATTGTGGGATTCATCGCCGATGCGCCGCAGACCGAGAAGACGCTCGTGACCATCAAAGCGGGAATGACCCTGGTCCCCGCGCTCCTGCTCGTGCTCAATCTGTTGCTGGTGCATCGCTATCCGCTCAATTCGCGCCTCCACCAACGCATCCGCGCCGAGCTGGACGGCGAAGATACCGAGGCCTGATCGGGTCCAGGGAGCATCGACACGACCGAGGATTCCGGACGCGTTTCATCCGAGTTTCGATTACGATGTATCGGTGCAGGTTGGCAGCTTGCTTTCCCTATTCGGTTCCGCGCGTATGAATCCGAACCCCCCAGTGCTGGTCGTGGCCACGGCATGTGCCGCCCTGCTCGCCGGCTGCGGAAACGACGCTCCCCCGCCCGATTCCGAGACGGCGGCACCGGCGGCCGTCCCCGAATTCGTCGGCAGCACGGCCTGCCGGGACTGCCACAGCACCGAATATGCCGACTGGGTCGGTTCGGACCACCACCAGGCGATGCAGGTCGCCAGCGACGACACCGTGCTCGGCGACTTCGACGGCGCCGAATTCACCTACTACGGCGAGACCACCCGCTTCTACCGTGAGAACGGCGACTTCATGATCCGCACGGAGTCCGCCGACGGCACGACCGGGACCTGGAAGGTGGCGGACACGTTCGGCGTGCGACCTCTGCAGCAATACCTCATCGACTTCCCTGACGGCCGCAAGCAGGCTTTTCCCATCGCCTGGGACACGCGCCCGAAGGACCAGGGCGGACAGCGCTGGTACCACCTCTACCCCGACGAGTACATCGGCCCGGACGATCCGCTCGACTGGCGCAAGGTCTACCTGAACTGGAACTACGCCTGTGCCGAGTGCCACTCGACCGACCTGC
>Ga0210095_1000032_pt1 | contig 60007 bp, 61 predicted proteins | sample China_Galinas_PW_FD_184861 | JGI IMG/M metagenome (GOLD analysis project Ga0210095, IMG submission 184861) | Wetland microbial communities from San Francisco Bay, California, USA, that impact long-term carbon sequestration - China_Galinas_PWA_D1... | ecosystem: Environmental > Aquatic > Marine >...
CGCCGGCTCCCACACCCCCGAAAGCCCGCTCCCCGACGGCGAATACACCTTCCGCGTGCGGGCGACCGACGCGGCGGGCAACGTCGCCACGCAGACCAGGGGCTTCGAGGTCGACACCGCCGCCCCGTCGGCGCCTGTGCTTGAGGCCACCGAACCCTCCTCGCCGGCCAACGAGAACGACCCCAAGGTCAAGGGCAGCGCCCCCGCCGGCACCACCGTCAAGCTCTACGCTGGCGCCGACTGCTCGGGCTCCCCCGTGGGCACCGGCACCCCGGCCGAGCTCGCCGCAGGGATCTCCGTCCACGTCGGCGACGACTCGACGACCGCCTTCCGCGCCACCGCGACCACCACCGCGAACAACACCTCCGGCTGCTCCGAGCCGCTCGCCTACCTCGAGGACTCCACGTCCCCCGACACCCAGATCACCGCCAAGCCACCCGAACTGAGCGCCAGCGACGAAGCGAGCTTCGCCTTCACCGGCGCCGACCCCGGCGGCTCGGGCGTCGCCTCCTTCCAGTGCAAGCTCGACGAAGGCAGCTTCGCGGCCTGCTCCTCGGCCAAGACCTACAGCGAACTGAGCGAGGGCGCGCACACCTTCCAGGTCCGGGCGATCGACGAAGCGGGCAACGTCGACCCCAGCCCGGCCGAATTCCAGTGGACCGTCGACACCACGCCCCCCGCGGTGGGGATCGACTCCGGCCCCGAAGGGCTGACCAACGACCCCACGCCGACCTTCACCTTCCACGCCGGGGAGGAAGGCGCCACCGTGCTGTGCTCGATCGACTCCGGCTCCCCGGCCTTCGGCCCCTGCTCCGATGAAGGCTCGCACACCCCCGAATCCCCGCTGCCCGACGGCGAATACACCTTCCGCGTGCGCTCCACCGACGAAGCCGGCAACACGGCGACGGCCACGCGCGACTTCGAAGTCGACACCGCCGCCCCGCAGGCGCCCGAACTGAACGCCACCGAACCCGCCTCGCCGGCCAACGAGAACAACCCGCTGGTCAAGGGCGACGCCCTGGCGGGGACCACCGTGAAGCTCTACTCCACCGCCGACTGCTCGGGCTCCGTGATCGCTACCGCCTCGGCCGCCGAGCTCGAAGCGGGGATCGAAGTGGATGTCCCCGACGACTCGAGCACCCCCTTCAGCGCCACCGCGACCTCCGCGGCCGAAAACACCTCCGGCTGCTCTGAACCGATCTCCTACGTCGAGGACTCGAGCGCCCCGCAGACCTCGATCGGCGCCCACCCGGCTTCGCTTGCCGACAGCGCCGAAGCCGAATTCACCTTCGCAGGCGAAGACGGCTCGGGCTCGGGCATCGCCTACTACCAGTGCCGCCTCGATGCCAGCGCCTGGGCTACCTGCGCCTCGCCGGAGGAATACACCGGTCTGCCCGACGGGGCGCATGATTTCGAAGTGCGAGCGGTGGACAGGGCGGGGAACGTCGACGGCAGTCCCAGCTCCTTCACCTGGGCGATCGACACCTCGCCGACGGAAACCAGCCAGACCCCGACGTCAGCGGGAGACCAGCCGGCGCCCGAACCGAGCCCGCCGTCTCCCGAGCAGGCCGAACTCCTCCGGATCCTGCGCAATCCGAAGAAGGGAACGGCCGTGCTGCTCTTCGAGGTGCCGGCCTCCGGGACGCTCTCGGCGCAGTCGCCGACGATTTCCCTGGAGAGGACCAACGAGAGGGCGGGCAAGCGAACCAACAAACGGCGTCGGGTCGCTGAGCGCATCCGCAGGCTGCGATTGTGGCAAAGGCGGATCAGGCCACGAAGCATCCGTGTCACCCGGCCCGGCAGGGTCAAGATCCCGATCGTCCTCGCGCGAGCCGGCAGGAAGCTGCTCGCAAGGAACCACCGGCTGAGGGTCAGGGTGGTGATCCGCTACCGCGCTGCCGGCGGGACCAAGAAGGCGACCTGGAAGCTCGCCATCACGCTGAGGAAGAGGACCCCACGCCTGCTCGCCGCGTCTCGCCACAAGACGAAGCGGAGCCGGCGGTAGTTCAGATCCCGCGGCCTGGACCCAGGAGGACAGCTCAGTTCGGGTCGAAGCTCGCGACGGCCTCGGCGACGCGCTCGATTTGGCGCTGCTCGATCGTCGGGAAGATCGGCAGCGAGCAGATCTCGCCCGAGAGGCGCTCGGCGACCGGAAGGTCGCCGGGTCCCATGCCCAGGTTCGCGTAGGCCGGCTGAAGGTGGATCGGCGTCGGGTAGTGGACGGCGCTCGAGACGTCCGCAGCGTCGAGATGCGCGCGCAGCGTCTCGCGGTGGGGGGACCGCACCACGAAGAGGTGGAAGACGTGGTCGCCGTCGGCGGTCGGCGGGGGAGGGGGCGTCACCACGTTGTCGGAGAGGGCCTCACGCAACGCCGCCGCGGCCGCCCTGCGACGCTCGTTGGCCTCGTCCAGCCGCTGCAGCTTGACCCTCAGTATCGCGGCCTGAAGCGCGTCGAGGCGGTCGGTGCTCGCGGGCAGCTCATGGTGATGGCGGGTGGCCTCGCCGTGTGAGCGCAACAGTCGAACTCGCTCGGCGAGTTCGACGTCGTCGGTCACCACCGCACCGCCGTCGCCCCAGGCGCCGAGGTTCTTGGTCGGGTAGAAGCTGAAGCAGCCGGCGTCGCTGAGCGCGCCGGCAGGGCGACCGCGGTAGCGGGCGCCGTGGGCCTGGCAGGCGTCCTCGACGACGGCGATCCCTCGCGCCCGGCAGAGCTCGAGCAACGGCGCCATCTCGACCGTGCGGCCGTAGAGATGGACGGGGATCACGCAGCGAGTCCGCGCTGTGATCGCCGGCTCGACCGTCTGCGGCGTGAGCAGCGCGGTATGAGGGTCGACATCGACCAGGCGCGGAGTCGCGCCGGCGGCGGTGACCGCCTCGGCGGTGGCGATGAAGCTGTTGGTGGGGACGATGACCTCGTCGCCCGGCCCGATCCCCAGCCCGCGTAGCGCCAGCTCGAGGGCCGCGGTGCCGGAGGACACGCCGACCGCATGCTCGCTCTCGCACCATGAAGCGAACTCGCGCTCGAAGCCCTCGACTTCGGCGCCGAGCGTGAAGGCCGCGTCGCGGCTGACCCGGTCGACGACGTCCAACAGCTCGGCGCGCAGCTCCCGGTCCCCGTTGTCGAGTCGCGTGAACGGAATCCGTGCCTCGCCGGGAGGCGCGACGGTCGCCGTGCCGTCGCTCACGCTGGCAGCTGCTCCGCCGACTTACCGGTGGGGGATGCCGACAGCGAAACCCGCTCGAGTTCTTCCACGGCGATCGCCACCTCCTTGCGGGAGTGGACGCCGAACTTGGCGAAGAGCGATGCGAGGTGGCTCTTGATCGTGCTCTCCGCGAGAAAAAGGCGCTCGGCGATCTGCGCGTTGGTGAGTCCCTTGCGAACCAACTCGAGCACTTGACGCTCCCGGTGTGAGAGGACCGGCCGTTCCACGCCCGCGCGCAGTTTGCGCGGCACCACGGACTGACCGATCGCGACTGCCCGTACCGCCGTTACCAGGGTTCGCTCGAGGTCCGGTTCGAAGACGACTCCGCTGGCGCCTGCGTCGAGCGCCCTGCGCACACCGGTTCCGGTCGACGCCGAGGTGACGACGATCACCGCCGAACGCGGTGTCTCGCGGCAGAGGCGCCGCAGGTTGGCCATCTCGCGCGGCGCATTGATGTCGCATGCGAAGACCACTACCGTCGATTCAACCGGAGGCGAGAGATCCTCGTTCTGGTCCACATCCGCCTGAGTCGTTACGCGCACATCGAGGTCGCCCAGCGCGTCAACGATCCTCCGCTGCAGCGCTCTGCCTCCGGCGACCGCGAGCACGGATGGGTTGGCGACCGGCCAGGAGTCACCATCGGTCGGAGCGGTGTCCGATTTCATACCGCAGTAACGTGTCGGAGGTAGGCCAGCTTGTGCGCCCCTCGGGCTGCCGTTCTCAGGCGCGCGCCGCGTCGACCACCAGGTGGGCGTCCTCTTCGCCCAGAGCCGGGCCCATCGGCAGCGCCAGCGAGCGTTTCGCTGCCGCTTCGACGCCCGGCAGCGGTTCGCCGGGGGCAAACCCGCGCAGCGCCGGCTGGCGGTGCAGGGGCACGGTGTAGTAGGCGCGGGCCTCTACTCCGGCGGCGGAGAGGCGCTCGCGCAGGCCGTCGCGGTCGTCGCTGAGCACGACGTAAAGGTGGTAGCAGGACTCGCCGCCCGGAGTCTCGACCGGCAGCTGGACGACCTCACCGAGCCCCACGGCCTCGTAGGCCGCGGCAGCCCCCCGCCGCGCCTTCGTCCAGGCGTCGAGGTGGGGGAGGAGGACGCGCAGGCCCGCCGCCTGCAGCTCGTCGAGGCGCGAGTTGTAGCCGACCTCGGTGTGGAGCCGCCTGTCATCCGAACCGTGGAAACGCAGCCGGCGAGCTGTAGCGGCGACCGCCTCGTCGTCGGTGACGATCGCCCCGCCGTCGCCGAAGCCGCCGAGGTTCTTCGAGGGGAAGAAGCTGAAGGTCGCGGCTTCGCCCAGCGCCCCCGCCATCGCGCCGTCGAGCCGCGCTCCCGCCGCCTGCGCGGCGTCCTCCAGCAGGCGCAGCCCATGCGCGCCGGCGAGCTCGCGCAGCTCCGCCATCGGCGCCGGGTTGCCGTAGAGGTGCACCGGCAGCAGCGCCCGCGTGCGCTCGCCGATCGCCGGCTCGGCGCTTGCCGCGGTCATCGCGAAGGTGCGCGGATCGACATCGCAGAGCACCGGCGTGGCGCCGGCGTTGACCACCGCCTCGGCGGTCGCGTAGAAGGTCAGGGCGGGGAGGACCACCTCGTCGCCCGGGCCGAGGCCCATCGCCCGCAGCGCGATCGTCAGCGCCTCGGTCCCGTTGGCGACGCCGACGCAGTGGCGGACGCCGAGGTAGGCGGCGAGCTCGGCCTCGAAGGCCTCGACCTCCGGCCCGAGGATGTAGCGGCCCGAGCGCAGGACCGCGGCCTGGCGCGCGGCGACCTCGCCGAGCAGCGGCTCGAGCGCGGCCCGCGTCGCGAAGAGGGGAACGCTCACGCGGCCCCGCCGTCCCGCCGGACGGGTGTCATCGCCAGCGCTCCAGCAGATCCTCGCCTGGCACCTCGCGCACCGCTCGCGCCGGGACGCCCATGACGACGCTGCGCGGCGCGACGTCGGCTACGACGATGGCGCCGGCGGCGACGAAGGCCTCTTCGCCGACCTCGACCGCCGGGCAGAGCACGACGCCGGCGCCGACCCGGCAGGCGCGCCGCAGCAGCGGCCCCTGCAGCTCCATCTCCGGCCCGTGGCGGTCCATCGTGTTGTCGTTCGCCATCGTCACCCCGGGCCCGACGAAGACGTCCTCCTCCAGCACCGTTCCCGCCGAGAGGTAGCAGCGCGCCTGCACGCTTGCCCGCTCGCCGATCCTCACCCCGGGGTCGACCGAGCTGAGGCTGCCGACCGTGGCCCCGGCGCCGACCTCGGCCCCGTCCCTGATCTGCGCGTGATCGCCGACCCGCGCCCCGGCGCCGATCCGCGCGCCCGAGTGGATGACGACGTTGCCGCCGATCAGCACGCCATCGCCGATCGTCACGTCCTCCCCGAGTAGCAGCCCGGGGGCGAGGTCGGAGGACTGAAGCGCCGCGCCGCTCATGACCCGCATGCTAGCCGGGGCCGATGAGGCGGCAGATGGCGAATAGAGCCGTGGAGTGCGTCGCCTGGATAGCATCCGGCCCGTCCAAACCCAGAGGAGATCCAGAGACCGATGAGCGAGCAGACCTACGAGCTGACCACCGACCAGGCCGAGCGCGAGGCGTCCGGCGCGCACAGCTACGGCCGCTACCTCGAGGAGTTCGAGGTCGGCGCCGTCTACAAGCACTGGCCGGCGAAGACCGTGACCGAGGCCGACGACCACCTGTTCTGCCTGATCACGATGAACCACCACCCGCTGCACATCAACGACATCTACGCGGGCGCCTCGCAGCAGGGCCGCAACGTCGTCGTCGGACCGCTCGTCTACTCGCTCGCGCTCGGCATGTCGGTCTCCGACATCTCCGGCAAGGCGATCGCCAACCTGGCGACCGAAGAGCTCAGCCACCCGGCGCCGGTCTTCCACGGCGACACGCTGTTCTGCGAGACCGAGGTGCTGGACGTCAAGCCGTCCAAATCGAAGCCCGATCGCGGCATCGTCAAGGTCCACACGCGGGTGCTCAACCAGGACGGCGTCCTGGTCGCCGAGTTCAAGCGGCTGGTGCTGGTGCCGCGGCGCGAGCCGGGCTCCTGAGAAGGCCTTCTACGCTGCAAGATGCCTGGCGAGGAGCCGGGTTCGCCATCCTTTCGCTAAAGGCATGGCCGGTGAACTGTCGAAAGAGCCGCAGGTGAATTCGGAAGGCGTACTCGAGCAGCTCCTGCGCACGGTGCGCAGGCGCAAATGGATCGTCCTGCAAGGGACGATCGTGGTGCCGCTGCTCGCCCTGCTCTTCTCGCTCAGCCAGGAAAACGAATACACGGCGACCGCGACGCTGCTTTTCCGCCAGGCGCCGAGTGGGATCGCCGAAGGGACCGAAAGCGTGATCGACCCGACGCGAGAGGCGGCGACCAACGGCCAGCTCGTCGGGTTGCCGGTGGTCGCCGAAAAGGCCGCCGAGTCGCTCAACGGGGTGAGCGGCGAAGAAGTGCTCGAAGAGGTCAAGGTCGAACCGAGCTCGGAAGCCGACACGGCGAAGATCGTCGCGACCACCGGCTCGGCCGACCTCTCGGCCGAAATGGCCAACGCCTACGGCAGCGCCTACATCGACTTTCGTCGCAACGCCGACCGCTCGCAGGTGCAGGACGCGATCGATGTCGCCGAAGCCAGCCTGGAAAGGCTCACGCCGGCCGAGCGCGAAGGCAAGGAGGGCGCCGCCCTGCGCGAACAGCTCGACCAGCTGAAACTGAGCCAGGCGCTGCAGACGGGTGGGGCCGAGTTGGTCCAGCCGGCGACTCCGCCCTCCGACCGCTCCTCGCCGCAACCGCTGCGCAACGCGCTGCTGGGTCTCGTGCTCGGTGTCCTGCTCGGCCTCGGTCTCGCCGCTCTGCTCGAGCGGATCGACCGGCGGGTGCGGACGGTCGACGAGCTCGAGGAGCTCTACGGCGTGCCGATCCTCGCCCGCATCCCACGCAGCCAGCGACTGACCGAGCGGCGTGCCGAGGCGATCGGCCCGCAGACGCCAGAGGGCGAGGCCTTCCGGGTGCTGCGTACGAACTTGCGCTACTTCAACCTCGACCAGGGCCTGCGCTCGATTCTCGTCACCAGCCCCGAAGCGGGCGACGGCAAGTCGACTGTCGCGCGGACGTTGGCGACGACGATGGCTGAGATGGGCGACGACGTGATCCTCGTCGAAGGGGACCTGCGCAAAGGCGGCGACCTGCGGGACGTCGCCGGCAAACCCGCCAGCGGCCTCTCCAACGTGCTCGCCGGCACGCCGGTCGACAAGGTGCTGATGAAGGAGGGCGTGCCGGGGGGCGGCGGCTTGAAGGAGCGCACCCTCACCGTCCTGCCCAGCGGCCCGGTGCCGCCCAACCCGTCAGAGCTGCTCGAGAGCGACCAGATGCGCGATCTGCTGGCTCAGTTGCAGGAGCAGTTCGAGATCGTCGTCCTCGACAGCCCGGCGCTGGCTGCGGTCAGCGACGCGCTGGCGCTGATCTCCGAGGTGACCACCACGGTGATCGTCGGCGGCCTCGGCCGCACGACCCGCGACGCCGGCCGTGAGCTCAGCAAACAGTTCGCGCTGCTTGGCAAGAAGCCGGTCGGCGTGATCGCCAACTTCACGGAGCCGGAGCGTGGCAAGTACTCGCACTACTACCACTCCGACCTGGCTGGAAGCGCGTCGGCTACCTGACGCGGCGCGGGTAGCCGCCTTCCTCGGCGCGCTCCTGCTGCTCGAGGCGGTCCTCGCCCGTGGCGTCGTCTCCTCGGGGGTCTCGCGGCCCGCGCTACTGCTCGCGGGCGTCGGCGCCCTGGCGCTCGTCTTCCGCTTCCCACTGGCGACCGCCGTCGTCATGTTCGGCTTCACCGATTTCCTCTTCTACCCGACCTTCTTCCAGATGGAAGTCGGCTCGCTGAGCGTCCGCCCGCACGAGCTCGCCCTCGCCGGCCTCGTCCTGGTCGCGCTGGTCCGCCCGCAACGGCGCAGCTGGGGTGGCGGGGCGGGGATCGCGCTTGCAGTCTTTCTCGCGCTCCTGCTTTCCTCCTCCGCCCTCGCCCTGATCGACGGGCGCGCCGCGCTCACCGACATCTTCAACTGGGGCCGGCCTTTCGCCCCGCTGACCTTCTTCTACGTCGTGGTCCGGCTCTTCCCGCGCCCCGAGCGGCGCCGCCAGTTGCTCACCGCGGCCGCGATTCTCGCCGCGCTGACCGGCGTCGTCGCCGTCTTCGCCGCGCTCGGCGCCGGGATCGGCCACACCCTGTCGGGCGGCGGCGAAACGATCATCAAGGAGGAGGAAGGAGCGGCCGGCCTGCTGCGGGTGCGCCTCGCCGGTCTCTCGCTCGCCTATGCGCTCTTCTGGTATGTCGTCGTGCGGATAGCCACCGCGAAGGCCGGGCGCAGGGCGGGCTGGGCGCTGCTGCTGGCGGGGATGGGGCTGGCGATCGCGATCAGCTTCAACCGCAACATGTGGCTCGGGCTGATCGCCGGCCTGGCGCTGATGATGGTCGTCGGCGGCCCCTTCGTGCGCGGGCGGCTGCTCGCCGCCGTCGCCGTCGCCACCGCGGGCGTCCTGCTGCTGGCCACCTTCGGCTCGGCCGCCGAAAGCCGTGTCTTGGAGCCGGTGGTCAAACGCGGCTCGACGCTGTTCAACCCCGGCCGGGTCGAGGCCTCGCGCTCGCTCACCGACCGCGAACGCGAGACCCGCGTCGCCTGGCCGGAAGCCAGGCGCCACCCGGTGCTGGGGATCGGACCGGGGGTCGAATTCGGGGTCTTCAACTTCGACTTCGTGGGCCCGCACAGCGTCAAAGCCGAACCGCAGCTCTTCCTCCACAACCAGTACCTCTACCTGTTGCTGATCTGTGGCGTGCCGGGCCTGGTCGCCTTCCTCTTTTTCCTCGGAATCCCGATTGCCCGCGCCTTCCGCCGCTCGCCGGTGGACCCGGCGATCACCGGCTGTGGCGTCGGCCTGGCGATGATCGCGATCAGCTCGATCGTCGCGATCTACTTCTCGGTCGAGGACATGACCGCGGTGCTCGGCCTGCTCGCCGGCACGATCGTCGCCGATTCCGAGGGACGCGTGCTCGACCGCCTCGACTCGGGGCTGAGCTGATGGCGGCCGCAGCGCCGGCGGGCGGGCGCAGGCGCCTCCTGCTGGTCATCGACCACCTCTTCTGGGCCGGAGCGGAGACGCAGCTGCGTCATCTGGCGATCGGCCTCGCCGAGCTCGGTCACGAGGTCACGCTGCTGGCGATCGACGACGCGACCTCCTACGTCGAGGACCTCGAGGCGGCAGGTGTGCGATTGCGCGTGCTCGGGGTCGGGAGGCGCGCCGGCAAGCTCGCCGCGCTTCCGAGGCTGATCGCCGAGGCGCGTCGCGCCGAGCTCGTCCACTGCACCGGCTGGGACGCCAGCCTCTGGGGCAGGCTGGCGGCGACCGCCGCCCGCCGGCCGGTCCTCGTCACCGAGCACGCCGCCCGCCGCGAGTTCCAGGTCAGCCGCGGCGGCGCCTCGCGCGCCCGCCTGATCGCCCTGCACAACCGCCTGCTCGACCGCTTCACCTACGCGACCGTGGCGGTCGCCGAGAGCCAGGTCGGGCTGCTCGAATCGGAGGGCGTGCGACCGCAGTCGATCGTCCGCATCGCCAACGCGGTGCCGCTCGCGGAGCTGCGCCGGCGGGCCGACGAGGGACCGGGCCGCGAGGCGCTCGGGGTGCCGCCGGAGGCGAAGCTGGTCGTGCAGGCGGCCCGCTTCATCCCGCCGAAGGGACAGCGGGCCACTCTGCGCGCGGTCGCCGCGCTGCGTGAGCGGCTCGGCGACATCCGGGTGCTCTTTGCCGGCGCCGGGCCCGAAGAGGACTCGGTGAAGGCGCTGGCGACCGAGCTGGGCGCCGGATGGGCGAGCTTCCTCGGCAGCCGCGACGACGTGCCCGCGCTCCTGCGCGCGGCGGATGTCGCGGTGCTGCCGTCGGCCGCGGAGGCGCTGCCGATGTCGCTGCTCGAGTCGATGGCGCTGGGGACGCCGGTCGTCGCGACGGCGGTCGGCGACGTGCGCTGGCTGCTCGAGAGGACCGGCGGTGGGATCTGCGTTCCCGCCGGCGACGAGGACGCCTTCGCCGAAGCCTGCGGCGCGCTGCTCGGGGACGCCGAGCTGCGCCGGCGGCTCGGCGACGCCGGGGTGGCCGGGGTGGCCGAGTTCGACGTGCCGCGGATGGCCGAGCGCTACGCGGCGCTCTTCGCCGCGGCGCTGGGCGGCGAGCCTCCGCCACGCTCCTTCGCCATGACGGGCGGGTGCGGATGAATTCGGTGACCGCGCCGCGCCGCGTCCTGCTCGCCTGCGACTTCTTCCTCCGCTACGCCTCGATGCTGGCCGGGGGGCTCGAACGCGCCGGCGCGGAGCCGGCGCTGCTGATCCGCGACCACGACGAGGAGTTCGGCGACGTCGCCGGCGCGGCGGCGGCGTTCGCGGCTGACGCCGCGCCGGCCGCCCGGCGCATCGTCGTGCCCGGGCGGGTGCGCTCGCCGGGCGGCCTCGGCACCGCCCTGCGGGCCCGCAGGGCGGTGCGCCGCCTCGCCCCCGAGGTCGTCCACCTCCAGGCGGGGATCGGGAACGACCCGCGGCTCATCTTCGCCGCCGGCGCGCGGCCGGGGCGCTTCGCGCTGACGATTCACGACCCGGTCCGTCATCCCGGGGAAGCGGTCTCGCGCGGCGCGGCGCTCGGCAACCGGGCGCTGCTGCGCGCCGCCGGGCTGGTCTTCGTCCACGCCGAGGCGCTGCGCGAGGAGCTGCTCGCGACGGCGCGTCCGCGCGCGCCGATCGTCGTCGTCCCGCACGGGATCGATCCCGGCGAGACGGTGGCGCCGCCGGGGCGCCCGGAGATCCTCTTCTTCGGCCGTCTCGGCTACTACAAGGGCCTCGACGTGCTGCTCGACGCGATGGCCGGCGTCTGGGCGGAGCAGCCGCAGGCCACGCTGACGGTCGCCGGCGCCGGCGACCCGGGCCACCACCCGGCGTTGGCGGACCAACGCGTTACGGTGCGCGCCGAGTACGTGCCGGACGCCGAGATACCCGAGCTGTTCGCCGCCGCGAGTTGCGTCGCCCTGCCCTACCGGCAGGCGAGTCAGAGCGGCGTCGGGGCGCTGGCCAAGCGTCACGGCAGGCCGCTCGTGGTCAGCGCCGTCGGCGGCCTGCCCGAGCTGGTCGCCGACGGCTCCGGCGTGACCGTGCCGAAGGAGGACCCGGCGGCGCTGGCGACGGCGCTGCTGAGCGTGCTCGGGGACCGCGAGCTCGCTGGGCGGCTGGGCCGGGCCGGCGCCGCGAGCGCCGCGCACGGCGCCGACTGGCGCTCGGTCGCCGAGGCGACCCTGGCGGCCTACGAGGAGCACCTGCCGGTGCCGCGGCGAGAGTCCGGGCGGTAGCGATGCTCTTCCGCAACACCCTCGCCCAGTCGGCGAGCGTCGTCGCCGGGTACGTCTTCAGCTTCCTGCTGGCGCCGATCATGATCTCGCGGCTCGGCCTGGAAGCGTTCGGCGTCTGGGCGGTGACCGGCGCCTTCGCCACCTACGCCGGCCTGCTCGACCTCGGCATCGGCCGCTCGCTGGCCCGCTTCATCGCCGTCTTCGACGCCGCCGGCGAGAAGCGCCGGATCGACGAGTCGGTCGGGCTGGGCCTGATCGCAACGCTGCTCGTCGGCCTGCTGACCGCGGCCGTGGCGGCACTTGCCGCCCCGTTCGTCAGCGACAAGCTCGGCGTCCTCGACGCGGGCGAGATGCGCCTCGTGCTGCTCGCCTCGGTGGCGATCTGGACGGTCAACGGGATCGACGGCGTGCTCACCGCGGTCGGCATCGGCCTGCGCCACATGGTCCCGCCCAACGTCGCCACCACCGTCGGCGCGACGGTCAACTTCGGCTTCAGCGTCGCCGCCCTGGCGCTCAGCTCGAGCCTCGTCGTCTACGCCCTCGCCAACGCCGCCGCCGGCGCCGTCGCGCTGCTGCCCGCGGCGCTGGCGATGCGCTACGTCTGGCGCTCGCCCTACGTCGCCTGGCCCTCGTGGGCGCTGGTCCGGGAGGTGCTCGCCTTCAGCGTCAAGAACCAGGTCGGCTGGCTCGCCGAACTGGTCAACTTCCAGACCGACAAAGTGATCATCGCCCTGCTGGTCGACGTGCGTGCGGCGGCGATCTACGAGATCGCCTCTCGCGTCGTGCTCGCGGTGCGCAGCGTCGCGATCCTCACCGTCTCGGCGATGATCCCGACCGCGGCGGCGCGGATCGTCGAGGAGGGACGCGAGGTCATCGGCGGCATGTACCGGCGCTACACGCTGCGCACCTGCGCGATCTCCTTCCCCCTCTACACGCTGGTCTCGGTAACCGCGCCGTTCCTCTTGATCGCCTGGCTGAAGCGGGCCCCGGGCGACGCCGAGTTGCTGGTGCCGTTCCTCACCCTCGCCTACCTGGTCGACATGACGACCGGCGTCGGCTCGACGATCGCGATCGGCGCCGGCCGTCCCGGCCTGCCCTCGGGCAACGCGCTGCTGGTCGCCGTCGCCAATGTCGCCTTCACCGTCGTGCTGGCGCCGCTGCTCGGCCTCTGGGGAGTCGTCGCCGGGACCTTCCTCGCGGTGACGATCGGCGCCCTCGTCTTCAACGCCCGCTTCCTGCGCCTCTTCGAGCTGCCGCTGCGCGACCTGCTCGGCGGAGTGCTGCCGCCGGGCGTGCTCGCGATCGCCCTCGGTGTGCCGCCGGCGGCGCTGGCCGTCGCGGTCGGGGTGCCGGACGGCCGGCCGAGCGCGATCCTCTGGCTGGCGGTCGCGACCGCCGCCTACGCGATCCCGTATTGGCTGATCGCGACCCGCCGCGGCTACCTGCCGAACCGGCTCGAGTTCCCACCGCTGCGCCGCCGAGACTCCGTCGCCACGCCTGCATGAGCGCGCCCGGCCGACAGTTCCCGCCGCGGATCAGCGTGATCACCGCCGCCTACAACCGCGCCGGCACGCTGCCGCGGCTCTACGAGAGCCTGCGGGGACAGACCCTGCGCGACTTCGAGTGGGTGATCGTCGACGACGGCTCGACCGACGGGAGCGCCGAGCTGATCGCCGGCTGGCGGGCGCAGGCGGGCTTCCACATCGAGTACCGGCGCCAGGAGAACCAGGGCAAGCACGCGGCGATCAACCGTACGGTCGAGTTGTCGCGGGGCGAGCTCTGCGCGATGATCGACTCCGACGACTGGTACCCGCCGGAGGCGCTGGAGCGGATGCTGGCGGCCTGGGAGTCGATTCCGGTGAGCCGGCGTGGCGAGTTCGCCGACGTCGAGGGGCTGCGGGTCGACCCGGATGGCGAGCTCGTCTGCGACGCCTATCCCGAGGACGTCTTCGACTCCAACGCCTTCGAGCTGATCGCGCTGCACGGCGTATACGGCGACAAGGTCGGGATGTACCGGCGCGAGGTGCTGGCGCGCCACCCGTTCCCCGAGGACATGGGCTGGCACGTCACCCCGGCGCTGGTCTGGAACCGGATCGCGGCGCGCTACTCGACCCGCTACGTCAATGAGATCTGGGCCTTCACCGACTATCGCGAGGGCGGCCTGACCGACCGCGAGACCGAGCTGCGGCTGCGCTTCCCGGACTCTCAGCTCGCCTACTGGCGGGAGTACGCGGCGATGCCGAAACCGATGCTGGCCCGCTCGCGCCTGCGCGCCAACGCCAACTGCGTGCGCTACTCGCTGCTGGAGGGGAAGCGGCCCGGTGCCGTGCTGGCGGCTTCTCCGCGCCGGCTGTGGGCGCTGCTCGCGCTGCCGCTGGGGTTGCTGCTCTACCGGCGCGACCGGCGCTGGCTCGCCCGCAACCGGGAGCTGGTCGAGTCATGGGCGCCGTGAACGCCGACGGTCTGCGGGCGGTCGTGCTCACCTACGGCGGCGGCGGCGAGCACGAGCGGCTGCTCGCCTCGCTGGCCGCCGGCGGGCTGGCGGCCGAGCGGGTGCTCGTCGTCCACAACCCGGCCGAGCCCGGCGAACCGGACCCGGTGCTTCCGGCCGGCTGCGAGCTGCTGCGGGCGAGTCACAACCTCGGCTACGCGGCGGCGATGAACCGCGGGATCGAGCGCCAGCTCGAGCGCGACCCGGAGCTGGTCCTGCTGCTGACCCACGACGCCCGCCTGCGCGGCGGCGCCCTGGCGGCGCTGCTCGAGGCGGCGCGCGCCCACCCGTCCTACGGAGCGCTCGGCCCGGCGCTGATGTTCGACGACACCGAGGAGCCCTTCTCCTACGGCGGTTTGACCCGCGCCAACGGGACGATGACCCACCGGCGCGAGCGCCCGGCGGCGACGGCGGGGGTCGCCGAGTGCGATTGGATCGACGGCGGCACGATGCTGCTCCGCGCCGCGGCGCTGGCTCGCGCGGGCGTCTTCGACGAGCGCCTCTGGAGCTACTGCGAGGAGGCCGATCTCTGCCTGCGCCTCGTGCGCGCCGGCTTCCGCGTCGGCGTCGTGCCGGACGCGGTCGCCGACCAGTCGCCCGGCGGGCCGCGGCGCCCCGGCCCCTGGGCCTACCTGCTGACCCGCAACGGCGCCGCTTACGCGCAGCGGGCGGCCGGCGCGCGCGGACTCGCCTTCTTCAGCCTGCGCGCCGCCTGGTATGTGGCGGCCGAGCTGCCGCGGGTTCTCGCCCGCGGGCTCCGGCTGCGCCCCGGCCCGGCCGCCGAGCCGTGGGCGCTCGCCGCCGGGACGGCTCGCGGCCTGCTCGACTTCTACCGCCGTCGCTGGGGCCCGCCGCCGCCCCTCCCGGGCGCCGGGGACGTCGCCAACGTGGCGGCGCCGGCGGAGGGCGGCGATGCCTGAGCGACCGCGCGTGCTGCACGTCGGTCCCGACGTGCGCGGCGGCATGCGGGCGGTGACCCGCGGCCTCCTCGCCTCGCCGCTGGCCGAGCGCTACCGCCTGGAGACGCTGGCCACGCATTCCGGGACCGGCGCCGCCCAGCGGCTCGCGGTCTACTGCCTGGCGCTCTGGCGGCTCGCCTGGTGGAGCCTGCGCGGGCGCGGGCGAATCGTCCACGTCCACGCCACGGTGCGCGGCAGCATGCTGCGCAAGTCCTTCGTCGTCCTGCTCGCAAAGGCGCTGCGCCGACGCGTCGTCCTGCACATGCACTCCGGACCGGGCGACCTGGCGGCCGAGCACGCCAAGCTGGGGCCGCTGCGGGTGGCGCTGTTCCGGGCGATGTTCCGCCGCGCCGACGTCGTGCTGGCTGTCTCCGCGGCGAGCGGCAAGGCGCTCGGGCGGATCTACGGGGCGACGGGCGTGGTCGTCGTGCCGAATCCGGCGCCGGCGGCGCCGGCGGTCGCGCTTGACGAGCGGGAGCCGCCGACGGCGCTCTACCTCGGCGGCTTCGCCAACCCGGTGAAGGGGGGCGAGCAGCTGCTGGCGGCGCTCGCCCTGCCCGAGCCGGTCGAGCTCGCCGTCGTCCTCGCCGGACCGGGGGAGCTGCCCGAGCAGGGGCGGGAGCTGCTCGCCGCGCGGCCGCAGCTCGAGTGGCGCGGCTGGCTCGAGGAGGACGAGCGCGAGGCGGCGCTGCGCGAGGCGGCGATCTTCGTCCTGCCCTCGACCTCCGAGGGGCTGCCGATGGCGCTGCTCGAGGCGATGGCCTGGGGCCGGGCGATCGTCGCCACCGCGGTCGGCGGCGTCCCCGACACGATCGCCGAAGGCGAGGAGGGCCTCGTCGTGCCGCCGTCCGATCCGGCGGCGCTGGCGGCCGCGCTGGCGCGGCTCGCGGCGGACGCCGGCCTGCGCGGCCGGCTTGGCGCTGCGGCGCGCGAGCGGGCGCGCCGGCTCAACGCGGAGGAAGTCACCGCGCGCCTCGACGGCATCTACGGCGAGCTGCTCAGCCGCTGAGCTCGAGCTCGCCGCGCACCGCGGCGACCAGCTCGGCGCCGGCCTCGAGCGCCGCCTCGGCGCCGCGGGGAGGCGCCGAGGCCAGCGCCTCGACCAGCTCGGGCGCGCTCTCGACCACGACCAGGCGCCCGTCGCCGGCCAGGCGGCGCGCCAGTTCGACCTGGTGGTCGTCGACCGTCTCGCCGAAGCGCTTCAGACGCGGGAAGACGATCGGGACCTGGCCGGCGCCCGAGGCGCAGAGGATCGTCCCTGCGCCGGCGTGGCTGACAACGTGCTCGGCGCGCTCCATCTGCTCGACGACCTCGGCGAAGGTCATCCAGGCGACGGCGCGGTCGGCGTTGGCCGGCGGCTCGCCCGGGCCGTGCTGGACGACGAGCTCCTCGCCCGGCGGCAGCGCTTCCAGGGCGTGGAGGAAGCGCTCGAAGCGGTAGGTCGGGTGGCTGCCTACGGTGGCGAAGATCACAGCAGCCGTCCGGCGAATCGGGCCCCCGTCGCCCGGGCCAGGTCGGGCCACTGGACGAAGAAGGCGTCGCTGAGCGGGCGGACCAGCCGGCCGCTGAGCGAGAGGGCGGCGGTGCGCGTGAGGCTCTCGACGAAGATCAGGCGGGCGCCGAAGAGCTTGCCGAAGAGGAAGAAGGGCACGGCCAGCGCGGCGCCGGTGGAGACGATCGCCTCGGGGCGCTCGCGCCGTACAACCCGCCAGGCGAGCCAAAGGTTTGCGCCGAGCGCGCGCAGGCTGCGGTTGGTCGGCCCGCGCCCGTGAATCACCCGCTCCTCGCGCAGCAGGTAGTCGGTGTCTGGTGCGGGCAGCGTGACCCAGGTCGCCTCGAAGCCCTCGCAAGCCGGTCGCAGGCGCAGCAACTGCAGCAGGTGGCCGCCGGGCGAGCAGACCAGCAGCACCCGTCGCTGCCGGTCAGACGCCATCGGCCATCGCGGCGCTCAGCGAGAGGAGATCGAGGCCGCGCTCAGTCGCGGCGGCGGCGATGAGCGGGACCGCGGCGGCGGTAGCCGTCGCCTGACCGCGCTGGGCGTAGCGGGCCGAGTCGTGCAGGAGCACGATCGCGCCGCGCGTCAGGTCACGCTCGACCAGCGAGGCGATGCGGTCCGGTGGGCTCTCCTCCCAGTCCTGGCCCCAGGCGCTCCAGTAGGCGAGCCGCAGGCCGAGCTGCTCGCAGACCTGGGCCAGGGTGGGGGAGGCGACGCCGAACGGCGGCCGGTACCAGGCGGGGCGCTGGCCGGTGGCCGTCTCGATCGCCTCGATCCCCGCCGCCAGCTCGCGCTCGGCGTCCGGCGCCGAGAGCACGTCGTGGCGCCGGTGGTCCATTCCATGCAGGGCGACCTCGTGGCCCTCGGCTTCGATCCGGCGGGCCAGCGCGGGCTGCTCGGCGACGTGCCGTCCGAGCACGAAGAAGGTCGCGCTCGCGCCGCTTCTCGACAGCGCCTCGAGCACCGGCGGCGTCCCCTCGGGGTCGGGGCCGTCGTCGAAGCTGAGCACGGCGCCGCGCTCGGTGGCCACGGTGAGCAACCCCGGCACGCGCCGCCAGCGTCGCCGCCGGGAGGGGCTCCAGTCGTAGAGGCGGCGGCGCAGCGGCCGCGGGATCAGGCCGCGCAGGGTGCGGCGCAGCTGACGGGAATCGGGCATCGGAGCCAGATTAGTGACACCGTCGCCCGTAGCCGCCTAGACTGCGCGCCGTGTCCGCGCGGCGACTCCGTAACCGCTCGGCAGACGCCGTCTTCCTCTGCTACCACTCGATCGCGGCGGATGGCCCCCGCTACCTGACGATCTCGGCCGACCTCTTCGAGCGCCAGCTCGCGCTGCTGCGGCGGCGCGGCTATCGTGGCGGCAACCGCGCGGCGCTCGCCGAGCTCGCCGCCGGCCGTTCGCCCGGCCGCGTCGCCTTCCTCACCTTCGACGACGGCTTCCGCGACAACTTCGAGACCGCCCTGCCGCTGCTGCGCGAGTACGGCTTCCCCGCATTCGTATTCGTTCTGCCGCCGCTGCTGGAGGAGGGTGGCGCGTTCGATTGGCCGGAGATGCGGGCCGACCGCGAGCGCTATGCGGCGACGATGCGCTCGGTCGACTGGGCGATGCTGGAGCGGATGAGGGAGGGCGGCTTCGAGGTCGGCAGCCACACGCTGACCCACCCACACCTGTCTCGGCTCACGGGCGAGCGGCTGCGCGAGGAGCTCTCGCGGTCGCGTGCGGCGATCGGGGAGCGCCTGGGCGGCTGCGACACGCTCGCCTACCCCTTCGGCGAGTGGAGCCCCGAGGTCGCCGCGGCGGCGGCGGAGTGCGGCTACCGCTTCGCTTTCACCCTGCCGACGACCGCTGGACAGCGCAAGGCGGCGCCGCTCTCGATCCCCCGCGTCAACGTCGACTTCCGTGACGACGAGCGCCGCTTCGCCGCCAAGCTCTCGCCCTGGGGCCGGCGGGTGCTGCTCTCGAGCGCCGTCGGGGCGCTGCGCGGGCGCCGTCGGGGCGCCGAGCCGGGGGCGGCTACTGAGTCCGGCCTTCGCCGGCGACGTCGAGCGACTCGACGAAGTCGCTGGCGTTGAAGTAGGCGCACGGCGACCCGCCGATCGCCCAGATCGTGCCCTTGGTGCTCGTCACCTCGTGCCCGTGGCGCGGCGTGCGCATCCCCGCCAGCAACGACCACTTGCCGGTTCGGGGGTCGAACTCCTGTACGGCGCCGGTGACCGTTCCCGCCCGGTCGTTGCCGCCACCCACGGCGAACACCATGCCGTCCAAGGCGGCGGCGCCGAGCCCGCCGCTGGCGACCGGCATCGCGGGCAACGGTTCCCAGCGGCCGCGCCGCACGTCATAGCGGGCCGCGGTCGTGACCGCCGAGGAGGTCGCGGTGCGGCCGCCGAGCACGTAGAGCCGGCCGCCGAGCACGGTGCCACCGACATGCTCACGGCGGTCCGGCATGTCCGGCAGGCGCGACCAGCGGCCGCTGTGGAAGTCGAAGGCGAAGGTGGAGGAGACCGGGACGTTGTCGCGCGCTCCGCCGGCGACTATCAACCGGTGGCCAACGACACCGGCGGCCATCGCCGCCTTCGGTTCGGGCATGTCGGGCAGGCGCGACCAGCGGTCGCTCGCCGGGTCGTAGCGGTAGAACGCCTTGCTCGTGTTCGCGCCGAGGGTGTGTCCGTAGCCGCCCAGCACGTAGAGATCCCCCCGGTAGGAGACGACGCCGATGTGGTTGAGCGGCCGCGGCATCGGGGCGAGGCGCTGGAAGCGTTCGCGGGCCGGTTCGAAGCGAGTCAGCTCGTCGCTCGCTTCGAGCGAGAATTCCTCCTCGTCGTCGGCGGCTTCGAGGCCGGTGATCCCGCCGGCCATGTAGATGTCGCCGCCGATCGAGGCTCCGCGCGGCTCGTCGAGTTCGAAGGGGATGCCTGCCCTCGCCTGCCAGGGGGAGGCGAGGTTGGTCATCGGCACGCAGTCGTCGAGGTCGACGCCGAGCAGCTCCTTGAGCTCGTGCTCGGGCCCCGTCTCGGTCAGCGCCGCGACGGGGAGGGCGACGACCAGCAGGACGACGAGGCCGATCGGTATCCACAGCCAGCTCTTCATCGTTCCTCGCCTCGCAAGAAGGGCGGCAGCGTATCGAGGTCCACCCCCGGGGGGCTGAGGGCGCGCAACAGCCGTTCCGCCGTCGCCTGCCAGGTGAAAGCGGCCGCGTGCTCGGCGGCCCGCTCGCCGAGCCGGCGCGCCGTCTCGGGCTCGGCCAGCCGCAGCATCGCCGCCGGCAAGGCCGCGGGGTCGCCGGGATCCACGGCGACGCCGCCCTCGCCGATCGCCTCGGGGGCGCCGCCGACCGTGGTGCCGATGCTCGGCGCCCCGCTGGCGCCGGCGTCTAGGTAGGCGATGCCGAAGGGCTCGTGGCTGGAGGGCATGAGGAAGCAGGTGGCGCGGCGCAGCAACTCGGCGTAGTCGCGCTGCCCCTCTGCCGAGCCAAGCGGCAGGCGGCCGTGTCCGGTCACTCCCGGAGCGTCCAGCTCGGGGTGGTTGCCGACCAGGTCGAGCGTCGCCTCGGGGTGGCGCTCGCGGACCTGCGCGAAGGCGGCGAGCACCGCGTCGCCGCGCTTGCGCCGCCAGTCGGCGCCGACGAAGAGAAAGCGGGGGACGCTCCAGTCGCGCTCCGGCCGGCCGGCGTCGATGTTTCGCCCCACGCCCACCACGTGGACCTTCGAGCCCGGAATCCCGTAGTCCTGCCGCACCGAGCGGGCCGCCCAGGCGCTGGCCACGCAGCAACCCCGAACCTGCTCGTAGATCTGGCGCTGGCGCTCCAGCCAACGCCGCCCGCCGGTCTCTCCCAGCGAGCTGTATGGCGGTTCGCCCTGCGCCAGGGCCTGCGCCAGCGTCATGTCCTCGAAGCTGACGATCGGAGCCCTCGCTCGCAGTCGGTAGCCGCTGCCGATCATCACGATGCCCTCGAACGGCCCCGCACGGCGCAGTGAGCGGTTGGCCGCCGCGCCGCAGGCGGCCGCGAAGCCGCGGCTGGCTGACTGCTCGGCCCACGACATGCCGAGCAGCCTGCCGAGGCGGCTGGCCCCGCGGAAGCTCGCCCGAACCGGGACGAGGTCGCAGCCGGCCTGCTCGAAGCCCCCGGCGAGCCGCGCCGGCACGCCCGACCAGGTGGCGGGGTCGGTGGGGTCGCCTTGCTGCACCAGCGCTATGCGCGGACGGCGCTCGGCTTGCTCTTCGACGGCCACCCCGGCATCATCGACCACCGGCACGACGGGCCTGAGCTCGTGCGAGGGATCAGCCGGGGAGGACGTCTGCCTCGCTGTGTCCGAGGCGGGCGGCGTCGAGGTGGATTTCCGAGGTTCCCGGAATCCGGCCGCCGTTGCGGTAGAGGCCATCCTTGATGTAGGCGAAGCTGGCGCCGTCGGCGATCATGCTGACACCGCTGCGCGAGTCGACCGGCTCGCCGTCGAGGAAGACTTGGTAGAAGCCGGCGCCGACCGCGGAGGCCTTGAAGTGGATCGCGACGTCGTGCCATTCGTGCTCGGCGACGGGGGCGAGGAAGCGGTCGCCGTCCATCGCCGGGCCGTGGCTCCACAGGCCGCGCGGTTCGCCGGCGTATTCGCCTTCGTCGCCTTCGTAGTCCCAGAGCTGCAAGCCGAAGGCCGGGGAACCGTCGTCGTTGCCCTTGAACTGCATGATCAGGTTGTGGGCGCCGGGCCGGCCGTAGACCATCTGGTCGATCTCGAAGGAGAAGCCGTACCAGTATTCGGCGCCCTCGCCGAATTCGATCATCCCGTCGGTGCTGCCGCCCCCGTTGCCGCCGAGGATCAGCTCGGAGCGGTCCTGGTCGCCGCTGAGCACGAACCTGCCGGAGCGCAGGCCGCTGCGCGCGGTGTCGTCGACGATGCTCGGGGTCGCTTCGCCGACGCCGGCGGTGTTCCAGTTGAGCAGGCCCTGCTCGAAGCCCGCGTCGAGCACGTCCGTTCCGCTGGCGCTGGGGGCCGCCTGGGTCGAACTCTTCGGCTTGGACTTGGGGCGGGCGACCGCGGAGTTGGAGGCGACCGCGGCCACCCCGTGGCTTGCCTGGCGGGCGAGGGCGCGGGCCCGGCGGCGGTCGCGGATGCGGGCCCGGCGGGCGGCGCGGGCGCGGAGGCGGTGGCGCCGCCGGGCCTGGCGGCGCAGCCGTCGCCGGCGGACCTTGCTCATGTGACGGTGTCCGCCGCGATGCGCGGAGACGCGCTTGGCGTGCGTGCCCTGAGCCGTGTTCTCTCCGGCGCGGGCGACGCTCGGGGGGCTCGCGGCGACGAACAACGCAAGCGCCGCCGATGCTACGACCGCAGCGAGGTGGGTGGAGCGGCTCCTCGGGCTGGCTGCCGTCATACGGCCTTGCTCGGCGCCGGCGGTGGCAGGCGCCAGCTGTCAAGCCCATGCTGGACGGATGTTGGGCGAGGGCAAGAGCCGCGGCGGCTGGCTTGATCGGCGCCGTGTCGGCGGCGCGAGCGTCAGCGGGCGCGGCGGGGGCTCTCAGTAGGCGCCGCGGCCCGAGAGCACTGCCGGGATCGTCGCCAGCAGGATCTCGATGTCGCGGGCGAGCGACCAGCCGGCGACGTACTGGTAGTCGAAGCGGACCATCTCCTGGAAGGGGCTCTGCGAGCGGCCGTACACCTGCCACGGTCCGGTCAGGCCGGGGCGCAGCTCGAGCCGCCGCAGGTGCCAGGCTTCCTCCAGGGCGGCGGTCTCGGGGAAGATCAGTGGCCTTGGGCCGACCAGGCTCATCTCCCCCCGCAGCACGTTGAAGAGCTGCGGCAGCTCGTCGAGCGAGAAGCGGCGGATGAAGCGGCCGACCCGGGTCACCCGCGGGTCCCTACGGATCTTGAACATCACGCCGTCGGAGGCCTCGTTGAGCTTCTCCATCTCCGCCTTGCGCTGCTCGGCGTCGACGTACATCGAGCGGAACTTGATCATCTGGAAGCTGCTGTTGCCGCGACCGGCGCGCGGCTGGCGGAAGAAGATGGGGCCGCGCGACTCGAGCTTGATCGCGATCGCGATCGCGATCATCAGCGGCGAGAACAGCGCGATCAGGGCGAACGAGCCGAGCGCGTCGAGCGCGCGCTTAGCGGCGACCGAGGCCGAGGTGAGCGCCGGGGCGCCGATCGAGAGCAGCGGCAGGCCGCCGACCTTGTCCAGGGCGCGCACCCCGTCGAGGAACTCGAACAACCGCGGCACCACGTCGACGCTGACCCCGGCGTCGCGGCAGGCGCGGATCGACTCGAGCAGCTGTTCGTGGCTGGCCAGCGAGAAGGCGATGATCACGCGGTCGATCGACTGCGCCTCGATGATCGTCTCGAGGTCGGCGAAGCGGCCCAGCCAGGGGAGGTCCGGCGTGCCGACGTTGTGCACGTCATCGTCAACGATGCCGACCGGCTCGAGCCCGAACTGCGCGTTGTTGCGCAGCTTCTCGACAAGCCGCCCGGCGACGACGCCGGAGCCGAGGATCAACGTGCGTTGGCGCAGGTCCGGGGCGCGGTGCAGCCCGGCGCGGACGACGGTCCGTGCGACTGCGGTGAGCAGGGCGATGCCGCCGACGGTGATGAAGGTCAGGATCACCACCTGTTCGAGTTGCAGCGCCGAGGCGATGCCGAAGAGTGGCCAGGTGATCAGCAGGATCGCGACGAAACCGCGCGGCACCTCGCTCACGGCAGAGGCCCAGGTGGCGAGCTGGTCGCTGCGGTAGAGGCCGATGCTGAAGGCGGCAAGCGGCCAGAACAGCGTCACGCAGGCGACGAAGCCGACGGCCGCCCACGATGCCAGGCCCAGCGCGGCCACGGCGACCGCGGCCGCGCAACAGGCCGCGAGCGAATCGGCCAGCAGGAGCATCCGTGCCAGGACCGCGCCACGGTGACGAGCCCGTCCGCCCGCGAGCTCCGCCCGAGGAGCCTCCTCCACGGGGCCGATGGTGGCTCCGTTCGGTCGCTTCGGGTGGCCTGCGGGCGAGGTTTCCATAATTCCGATCTTCGAGGGTTTATAGAGGCGCGGCCGGGAAAACTCCAATGACTCTCGACACATCGACAACGGTTGGGCGTGGTTCAAGTCAGCAAGCGCGCTTGCAGGACCCCCACGGCGCCTGAAGTTCGACGGATATTCGACTGAATCTTGAAGCACCGCTCAGCTCGGCCGGAGGCCGGTGCTGCCCTCGGTGAGTCACCGCCCCGACTCGGTGAGTCACCGCCCCGAGGATGAGTACCGAGGTTGGGAGCACCAAGTCTGGTTGTTGGCCCTATGAGCGCAGGCTCGAGCTCCCGTAGCACCGAGCGGTCGCACGGCGTGCCTGCCGTATAGATAGGCCAATAGGTAGCTTATGGTCTAATCTATAGACCATGCCTCGGCCATCGCAACCACTCTTCCCGCGCACCCAGGCGCGTGCCGAGGCGCTGGGCGAGCGCCTGCGGCTGGCGCGTCTGCGGCGCCGCATGTCGCTTGCCGAGCTCGCCAGCCGGGTGAACGTGTCGCGTGGAACGCTGTCGCGACTCGAGCACGGAGAGCTCTCGACCAGCATCGGCGTCCTCGCCCGGGTGCTCGCCGTGCTGAGCCTGGAAGAGGACCTCGATCTCCTCGCCCGCGACGACGAGCTGGGCCAGCGCCTCCAGGACGTGCGCCTGCGGCGTCCGCGGCGGAAGTCGAAGGAGCGCTAGGTGAGCGCCGGGCGCGACCGGGTCGCGGTCCATCTCGACGCCGCCGAGCTCGGCTCGCGGCGACCGGCCGGCGCTCTGTCGCGCGAGCGTGCCGGCGCCAGGTCGGTGATCTGCTTCGAGTACGACCCGAGCTGGGTAGCCGCATCCGCCGCTTTCCCGCTGGACCCCACGCTGCCGCTCTACGAAGGCGATCAGTATGCGACCGAGCTGCCCGGAATCTTCACCGACGCGGCGCCCGACCGCTGGGGAAGGACCCTGCTGGAACGCCGCGAGGCGCTGCATGCGCGGCGCGAGGAAAGGCGACCCGGGCGTCTGGACGAATGGGATTTCCTCGTCGGCGTCGACGACCGTACCCGCATGGGCGCCCTACGGCTCGGGTCGCCGGGCCAAGACGGGTTCATCGCCGGAGATCGGTTGCCGATTCCTCCGGTCGCGCGGTTGCGCGAGCTCGAGCATTGGGCCCGGGAGCTCGAGCAGGGGCTGAGCGAGGAGTTGAGCGCGGAGGACCGCTGGGTAGCGATGCTCGTCGCCCCCGGCAGCTCCCTCGGCGGCGCGCGTCCGAAGGCCAGCTTCCTCGATGAGGGAGATCTCTGGATCGCGAAGTTTCCCTCACGGGAGGACCGCCACGACGTGGGCGCCTGGGAGTACCTGGTCGCCGAGCTCGCGGCGCGTGCGGGGATCGACGTGCCCGAGCGAACCCTGCTCCGCCTCGGTGTCGCCCACCGGACCTACTGCGCCAGGCGCTTCGATCGAGTTGGGCCGCAGCGGCGACTCTTTGCATCGGCGATGACGCTCGCCGGCAAGCGCGACAACGAGGACGCCGGCTACCTCGACATCGCGCGGGCCATCGTCGAGCACGGCGCTCCGGCGGCGATCGGAAGCGACCTCGAGCAGCTGTTCAGGCGCCTCGCCTTCAACATCCTGGTCGGCAACCGGGATGACCATCTGCGCAATCACGGTTTCCTGCGAACCGAGGAGGGATGGCGGTTGGCCCCTGCGTTCGACGTGAATCCATCGCCGGCGAAGCTGGAGCACAGCCTGGCGATCGACGCGGCGGTGCGGGCGCCCGACCTCGACCTGGCTCGCGAGACCGCCCGTCACTACCGGCTCTCCGCCGCCCATGCCGAGCAGATCATCGACGAGGCGAGCAGCGCGGTCGCAGGATGGCCGGAGCTGGCTCGGCGGCTCGAGCTGCCGGGGGATGAGATCGAGCGGATCGGCGCCGCGTTCGCCTCCGCCTGAGCTTCGGCTCACTGCGGGCGGTGCGCTCAGTGCGCTTCGTCCGAGGCGTGCGCCGGCGGCCGCGACTCCTCCGCCAGCGAGGTGATCTCGAGCGGGCCCTGGGCGGCCGATTCGAGCACTTCGGTCGCCTCCTCGGCCGAGCGGGCGTAGAACTCGACCAGCATGTGGACGACGATCCGCTCCTCCTCGTGTTTGTGGAAGCGCACGTGGGCGAAGAACTCGCGCACGCCGGCCTCGCCGAGCGCCCCGTAGGCGAGCAGCTCGGCCGCTTCGGGCCCGGCGCAGCTCTCGACCCGGTCCTGGTCGACGGTGACGGTGCAGGAGGCGACCCAGGGGGTGCCGGCGACCATCCGCTCCCAGCGGTCCTCGATCGGCACGACGCGGTTGTCCTGGAAGGTCAGGTGGGGCTGGTCGTGCATGCAGTCGAGGCACTGCACGGCCGCTTCCTGCACCTCGTCGATCCCCTCGGCCGGGATGCCGGTCTCGGGGTCGACGCGGCGGATCGCGTCGTAGTGCAGCTGGATCTCGAGGTTGCGCGACCAGCAGCGGTAGCAGCGCAGCCAGGCGGCGCGGTCCCCGTTCATCTCGGTCATGCCCCCATTGTGCCAGCCGCCTCGTCGACGCTCCAAAGCCCCGTGAGCGGAACGGCCCAGACCCGCTCGTCCAGCTCAAGCGTGTTCGAGCCGGCGTAGAGCACGATGCCCGCTTCACGAGGAAAAGCTCTTCGAGCATCGCCGTGTGAGCCTTGACCGTCTTGCCGTCGACTTCCAGCTCTCCGGCGAGGCGGTTGAACGCCGTCAGGCCGCCGGAGCGCGCCGCGAGCAGGCCGAGCAGCCGGACAAGGAGCTCGGGAGCGACTCGCAGGGTCCCAACGGCAGCGAGATCGCGGCTGAGGACCCCCTGCGCGTAGGAGCCGAAGTAGCGTCCGCGCTGTCGATCGGTGCGCTGGAAGGCATCGGGAAATCCTCCCCGGACGATTCGTGAAGCGTGGGCGGCTCGTCCTTTCCGGTCAACTCGGAGTTCAGCTACCGTGCAACTCGGAGTTAACTGGGTCGCCATTTGGAAGATAAGGCCCAGAATCGAGAGTCCCCCAAAACTGTCGTCAGCTCGCGGAGGACCCCTTCGCACGCCTGCGACACCTGCGCGACACCTGAATCGGTGCTACGCGGGCAGCTCGAGGCGCACGCCGCGTTCCTCGGCGGTCTCGGGGGTGAGGAAGGCGTTGGTCTCCTCAAGCGTTCGCTCGGCGCCGCGCAGGTCGCTCCAGTCGATCGCGGCGGCGTAGGCCTGGGCGAAGTCGAGGACGCGGACGAGCGGCTGCGGATTGCCGTTGCGCGAGAGCGCCCGCAGGCCCTGCAGGTAGTCGTCGCGGTAGACGATCGGGATCAGGATCCGCTGCTCGCCGACCGCGCTCAGCTCGGCGTTCATCAGCACGCGGGCGACGCGGCCGTTGCCGTCGGCGAACGGGTGCACCTCGCCGACCAGGTACATGACGAAGATCGCCTTCGACAGCCCGGCCGGCAGGCTCGCGTAGTAGCGGTAGCCCTCGACCAGCGTGCCGACGACGAGGTCGGGGTGGACGAAGGTGGTGTCGCCGGCCCGGTTGACCATCGTCTTGAAGGCGCCGGGATGCACCTGCGGCCGCCGCTCGAGCATCAGCGCGTGATGGGAGCGGAGCAGGGTGAGCAGATCCTCCGGCCCGGTTGGCACCTGTTGGCGCTTTTCGAGGTTGCTGACCAGGTCGTAGGTGCCGAGAACGTCGTGCGCATCCTCCAGGCGGTCGTCGGGCACCGCGCGCCGAAAGACGATTTTCTCGGCTTCGCGCAGGGCGAACTCCGTTCCCTCGATCCAGTTCGAGAAGTAGGCCTCGAGGAACGGCAGTGCGGGAAGCGAGTCCGGCTGCTCGTCTCGCTCCCGGAGCGGGGTGCTCAGCAGCTCCGCGTGGAGCGTCTCGAACAGCTCGATCCGGCGTGGGTCGAAGCCGAGGCCGGCGTGCGCCGCGCGCGCGGCGGGAGTGGCGAGCTCGACGTCTCGCGTTCCGAGGATCGCGCCGATCAGGTCATCGAGAGCCGCCATCTCGGGCCTTGCGTCGAGCGCTTCCGCGACCTCCTGCGCCTGGTCGCGCAGCTCGCCGAGCGCCTCGCGCCCGCGGATCGTCGCGACCCGCGTCAACTCTTCCTCGATCTCGGCGGTGGAGAGCGTGCGTGGGACTCCGTCCCTCGCTCGCGACTGGCGCATGTTGTCGAGGAACGCCCGCGGGCGGCTGGAGAAGTGAAGGCCGTCCATGTGAGGCATGTCGCCGGGCATGGGACCCGGTCCGCGCCGCGGTAGGAGGATGAGGCCAGGGAGGCGGACGGGCCGCCGTCCCTTGTAGTCGGGGCCTGCGTCGAGGAAGAGCGAGCCGTCGGCAGACGGTTGCGCCTCGATCCCGCTGCGGTCGACGATGACGGCCTCCGGGAAGTAATGGGCGGCTGCCCGGGTCCAATTGCGCCGCACCACCTGCTCGAGCGGCTCATCGAGGTTGCGGGTGTAAAGGCGGCCGGCCACTTTTCGGGCGCGCCCGTCGGCAACCGCGCGCCGCACGGCGGGGGACGTCGCCGTCGTCGTGGCGAAGATCTCGGGCTGGTCTCCGAGCAAAACAGTGCGCTTAGTGGCCTCCATAGGGAGGTGAATTGTAGAAAAAGCGTACTTAAGAAGTGGAAATGGGCGAAAAAGTGCGCTTAAGCCCGACTCAGACGGTGCTCAGGCCGCCGCGCCGGCGCTCGCCCGCTGCTCGACCAGGGCGACGATCTCGCCGATGATCCTGTTGAGGTCGAAGTCCTTCGGCGTGTAGACGCCGTCGACGCCGGCCTCGCGCAGGCGCTCGGCGTCGGCGGGGGGGATGATGCCGCCGGCGACCACCGGGGCCTCGACGCCCTCGTCGCGCAGCCGGCGCACCACCTCGGGCACCAGCTCCAGGTGGGAGCCGGAGAGGACCGAGAGGCCGATCACGTCGACGTCCTCCTGCAGCGCCGAGGAGGCGATCTCCTCGGGGGTCAGGCGGATCCCCTGGTAGATCACCTCCATGCCGGCGTCGCGGGCGCGCAGGGCGATCTGCTCGGAGCCGTTGGAGTGGCCGTCGAGGCCGGGCTTGCCGACGAGGATCTTGATCCGGTGGCCGATCCGCGCCGAGACCTCCTCGACCCGGCGGCGGATCGCCGCCAGCTGCTCGCGGTCGCCGGGCGGCGCCGCGCCGTCGACGCCGGTCGGCGCGCGGTAGGCGCCGAAGGCCTCGCGCAGCACGCCGGCCCACTCGCCGGTCGTCGCCCCGGCCTTGGCGGCGGCGATCGTCGCCGGCATCACGTTCTGGCTCCGGTCGCGGGCGACCCGGCCGAGCTCCTGCAGCGCCGCCTTCACCGCCGCCTCGTCGCGCTCGGCCTTCCAGCGCTCGAGCGCCTCGACCCGCTCGCGCTCGACCTCGGGGTCGGGGGTGAGGATGCCGCCGTCGGCGCCCGCCGTGAGCGGCGAGTCCTCGCTCTCGCGGTAGCTGTTCTGCCCGACCACCTTCTGCTCGCCGCTCTCGATCCGGGCGACCCGCTCGCGGTGCGACTCGACCAGGCGCGCCTTCATGTATGGGACGGCGGCGACCGCGCCGCCGTGCTCCTCGACCACCGCCATCTCCGCCCGGGCGCCCTCGATCAGCTCCTCGACCAGGCCGTCCATGACCACCGAGCCGGCGAAGATGTCGGGGTACTCGAGCAGGTCGGTCTCCTCGGCCAGCACCTGCTGGATGCGCAGGCTCCACTGCTGGTCCCAGGGGCGGGGGAGGCCCATCGCCTCGTTCCAGGCCGGCAGCTGGATCGCGCGGGCGCGCGCGTCGCGGGAGAGCGTCACCGCCAGCGCCTCGAGCACGATCCGCTGGATGTTGTTCTCCGGCTGCGCCTCGGTCAGGCCGAGCGAGTTGACCTGCACGCCGTAGCGGAAGCGCAGCATCTTCTCGTCGCTGACGCCGTAGCGCTCGCGGCCGATCTCGTTCCACAGCGCCGCCATCGCGCGCAGCTTGGCGATCTCCTCGACCAGCCGGATGCCGGCGTTGACGAAGAAGGAGATGCGGCCGAAGACCCTGGCGAAGTCCGCCTCGGCGACCTGGCCGCGCGCCTTCACTTCGTCGAGCACGGCGATCCCGGTCGAGAGCGCGTAGGCGATCTCCTGCAGTGGCGTCGCTCCCGCCTCCTGCAGGTGGTAGCTGCAGATGTTGGTCGGGTTCCACTTCGGGACCTCGTTGACGGTGAAGGCGACCATGTCGGCGATCAGCCGCATCGAGGGCTCGGGCGGGAAGGCGTAGGTGCCGCGCGAGAGGTACTCCTTGATGATGTCGTTCTGCGTCGTCCCGGTCAGGCCGGCCCGCTCGACGCCGTTCTCCTCGGCGACCGTGACGTAGAGGCCGAGCAGCCAGGCGGCGGTCGCGTTGATCGTCATCGAGGTGTTCATCTCCTGCAGCGGGATGCCGTCGAGCAGCTGGTGCATGTCGCCCTTGTGGGCGATCGAGACGCCGACCTTGCCGACCTCGCCGCGGGCCAGCACGTGGTCGGGGTCATAGCCGGTCTGCGTCGGCAGGTCGAAGGCGACCGAGAGCCCGGTTTGGCCCTTTTCCAGGTTCTTGCGGTAGAGCTCGTTGGAGCGGCGCGCGTCGGAGTGCCCCGCGTAGGTGCGCATCACCCAGGGGCGGTCGCGCTCGGGCAGTCGGTGCTCGGCCATCCTCGCAATGTTATTCAGGCGGGCTGGAAAGTCCGCGTTCATCGGTCACGCTGCGCATCTTTCGCCCGCTTTCGTGTTTAGGGTGCGGAGCCATGAGAGCGCGAGCCGCAGCCGCCCTCGCCTGCCTGCTCGGCGTCCTGGCCCTGGCCGGGACCGCCGACGCGGCGGTGATCGGCATCTACCGCAACGACATGGAGTCGACCGGCCTGCAGCGCCAGATCGTCAACTTCGCCGGCGAACGCTGCAAGCGCGGCGGCTCCGGCCACGCCTTCCGCATCTTCGTCGGCAAGCGGACGAAGGAGTGCGCCTACCGCACGCCGGCGATCGGCCGCGACCTCGAACTGGCGGTGACCGGCCGGGTGCTCCAGGGCACGCCGAAGAAGCTCCAGCACAAGGCGTTCCTGGCGGTCAACCTGCGCGCCGGCGGCGCCGGCGCCCGCTACCAGCTCGCCGTCTTCCCGCTGCAGCACAAGGCGCAGCTGCGCCGCTACACGGGCGACGGCCGGCCCGAGTACGTGCGCGTCGCCCGGGCGATCCGCACGAAGGGGATCAACCGCGCCAACGTCCTGCGCCTGCGCGCCTTCAACGTCACCAGCGGCCCGGAAAAGGGCAAGTGCCGGGTGCTCGGCTGGGTCGGCAAACAGATCGTCGCCGACTTCACCGACCCCGCCGCGGGCCAGCTCCAGGGCCGCACCGCCGGCTTCTCGCTCGGCGCTGTCGGCAAAGCCAAGGGCACGGTGGGCAGCTTCGACGACCTGGTGGTCAGGGTCCCCAGCCCGTACTGAGGCTTGGGCCGCGGCTCCCGCGAGCGGTCAGAGGATCAACCTGTGGGCGACGTCGAGACGAGCGTAGGTTTCGGCTGCCCGGACATCGAGGCTGACCAGTTCGGCCCCGGCCGCCCTTGCGGTCAAGCCGACGAGACCGTCGTAGACGGCGCCGCCGCGAATATCCGCGCGCTGCATCAGCTCGGGCAGGCGGCGCTGGTCCGCGGCGGGGAGCGGGAGGCGGCGCTCGAAGTTGGCGGCGAGATACTCGGCCACCGTAGGCGCGGGGGCGCGGAAGGGCTCCGGCAGCCGCGTCAGCACCGAGTAGGCCTCGAGGGCGGCGTGGGCGGCGAGCGCCGGGGAGGTATCGAGCGCCGCGACCGCGGCGTCGTGCAGCTCATGCCAGGAGCCGAACGCGGCGACCGCCACGGAGCTGTCAACGCAGCTCGCTCGCGCGGCGCTCAACGCCTGACTCGCTCGAGCGTCTCGCGGACCGCAGCCTGGGTGAGGACCGGCATCTCGCGATCGGCGACGGCGACCGCCCGCCCGTCGCGGCGAACGAGTCGCATCGGCGTGGCCGGCAGCTCGAGCTCGAGCCGCCCGTCCCCGCGTGCCGAGATCTCGAGCTCCTCGCCGCCGCGCAGCCCGAGCGCATCGCGCAGCGACTTGGGCACGATCAGGCGGCCCGCATTGTCGATGGTCACTTTCATGGCTTCAGGCTACCATCGAAATGCCATTCGATCTCCGAGCCGCCGATGGGCCTAAAAGTGGACTCCGAGTCCACTTTTAGGCCCATCGGCGGGGATTTCGCCCATAATGCGGGTGATGTCGACGACGATCGAGAAGCCGCGACAGGCGGGGCCGGGCTCGGGGCTGGGCGGCGCGTGGCGGGTGATCGTCCGCAACGACAACCACAACACCTTCGAACACGTCGCCCAGACCCTGGCGCGGGTGATCCCCGGGATCACTCTGGCGCGCGGCCACGAGATCGCGCAGACGATCCACAGCAGCGGCCAGGCGATCGTCTGGGCGGGCCCGCGCGAGCCCGCCGAGCACTACTGGGAGCAGCTCAAGGTCGCCGGCCTGACGCTCGCCCCGCTCGAGCGCGGCTGACCTACTCAGCCGCGACGAGGGTATGCCAGGCCGGCAGGATCGGCAGGTCGTGCAGGTCGAGCACCGCGGCGCGCGCGGTCTCGATCTCCGGCGAGTACCAGTAGCGCTCGAAGTCGCTGCGGCTCTCCCAGACCGAGCTCTGCACGAAGTGCAGCGGGTCGTCGACCGAGCGGGTCAGCGACCAGCTCCTGGCGCCGAAGGCGGGCATCCGCGCCGCCGCCGGCTCCCAGAGGTCGAGCCAGCGGTCGGCCTTGAAGGGGGCGACGTGCCAGTCCAGGGTGCAGACCTCAGCCATCTCTACGCTCCTACCTCGGCCCGGATCGCGCCGGGGCCGTCCTCGTTTTGACCCTCGTCCTCGGACTCCGCGCCGACGAGGATCGAGATCTTGCCCAGGTGCTTGTTCTCGTGCAGCAGCTGGTGCGCCTCGGCGACGCCGTCGAAGGGCATCGTCTGCCAGATCACCGGCCGGACCTTGCCCTCCGCCATCAGCTGGTTGGCGCGCATGCACTCGTAGGCGTTGGCGAAGTGCGAGCCGATGATCTGCTTCTGCTTCATCCACAGGTAGCGCACGTCGAAGTCGAGCTGGTAGCCGGAGGTGGCGCCGCAGATCACCACCTTGCCGAACGGCTTGACGGTGAAGACCGAGGTCGGGAAGGTCGCCTGGCCGACGTGCTCGAAGACGATGTCGGGGGCGTCGCCGAGGATCTCCTTGACGCGCTTGGCGAAGCCCCGCGAGGCCTTGAAGCGCTCCTTGTCCGCCGCCTCGTCGGCGAGGTTCTCCGGCGTTCGCATCATCTCGCCGAACTCGCGCCGGTTGACGTAGTCGACAGCGCCCAGCTCCTTGACCAGCTCGCCCTTCTCGTCCGAGGAGACGACGCCGACCGCGTTGGCGCCGGCCGCTTTGCAGAGCTGCGTGGCGAAGACGCCGAGCCCGCCGGCGGCGCCCCAGATCAGCACGTTGTGGCCGGACTGCAGCTTGCACTGGTCGATCAGCATCCGGTAGGCGGTGAAGTAGGTCAGCCCGTAGGCGGAGGAGTCGGCCCAGGAGAGGTTCTGCGGGCGGGGGAGCAGCTGCTGCGCCTGCACCTTGGTGAACTGGGCGAAGGAGCCCCAGGTCGTCTCGTAGCCCCAGATCTGCTGGCTCGGCGCCGCCATCGGGTCGAGCCCGTGCACCTCGACGTCCTCGTAGGAGGCCTGGTTGCAGTGGACCACGACCTCGTCGCCGGGCTGCCAGCGGGTGACGCCCTCGCCGACCTTCCAGACGACCCCCGAGGCGTCGGAGCCGCCGATGTGGTGGCCGTACTCGGGGTGGTCGCCGTAGCCGAAGACGGAGACCGGCTTGCCCAGCGCCGCCCAGACGTTGTTGAAGTTGACCCCGGCGGCCATCACCCGCACGATCACCTCGAAGGCGCCCGGCTCCGGCACCTCGATCTGCTCGAGCTGGAAGGCGTCGGTCGGCTCGCCCTCGCGCTCCTGGCGGATCACCCACGCCGCCATCGTCTCCGGCAGCGTCCCGGGCTCCACGTCCAACTTCGCGACTGCGCTCGTGTCGACTGCCAAACCGTCCTCCGTGTGGGGTCTCGTTTGCGGGAGGCCGAATCCTAGCCCCAAGGCCGCCTGACGCGGCGCATGCCTGTGTCCTGCTTGGTCAGGCGACCTTGGGGGTCGAGTCTGCCTCTTCGAGCTCTTTCAACTCATCGGCGACGAGATGGCGGACGCTGTGCTCGATTTCCTTCGGAGCCTTCGGCTCCTCGTCCGAGGTGGCGCCGAGCTCGCTGAAGCGGCGCATCTGGGGCAGCATGCGAGTCTCGGCCGAGGCGACGGCTTTGTTGTAGGCCTTGACCGCGGACTCGAGCTGACCGCCAGCCCGGACGAAGTGGTCTAGGAAGACGCCCATGCGGCTGTGCAGGTCCTTGGCGTTCTGGGCGATCTCCTGCGCCTCCGCGGCCAGGCGCTCCTGGCGCCAGCCGAGCTCGACCGTGCGCAGCAGGCCGACCAGCGTGGTCGGCGTGGCGATCAGGATCTTCTCCTCGAGCGCGTAGTCGTAGAGCGAGGGCTCGGCCTCGAAGGCGGCGTGCAGCGCGGCCTCGGAGGGCATGAAGCAGACGACGAAGTCGGGCGTCTCGCCGCTCTCGAACTGGTCCTGGTAGCGCTTCGAGGAGAGTTTCGAGATGTGGTCGCGGACCTGGCGCGCGTGGCGCAGCAGCTCGCCCTTGCGGGCAGGCTCGTCCTCGGCTTCGAGCACCTCGAGGTAGGCGTCGAGCGGCACCTTGGAGTCGATCACGACGCGCCGGCCGGCGGGCAGCATCACCACCGCGTCGGGGCGCAGCAGGCCCTCGTCGCCGTGCAGCGTCTTCTGCACGACGAAGTCGACGTGCTCGGTCATCCCGGCGATCTCGACGCAGCGCTTCAGCTGCACCTCGCCCCATTCGCCGCGCGTCTTCGGCTGGCGCAGCGCCTTGACCAGGGTGCCGGTCTGCGTGCCGAGGTCGCCGAGGCCGACCTTCATCTCGTCGAGCAGCGTCTTCATCGCCCCGTCGGCGGCGCGGCGGTCGCGGCCCAGGGTCGAGACCTCGCGCTCGATCCGCTTCAGGTTCTCGCCGATCGGCTCGGTCAGCCGGCGGAACTCGGCTTCGCGCTTCTGCAGCGCCGCCTCGGCTGCCTGCGCGTCGACCTTGCGCGACTCCTCGTTCATCCGCTGCAGGTCGGCGACCGCCTTCGAGGTCGCCGCCTGGATCGCCGGCCCCAGGTCGGGCGCCTCGGGCGCCTCCTCGCGCGGCCGCGTCAGCAGCGCGTAGAGCAGCCCGGCGGCGAGGGCTGCGAGCAAGACGACGGCGATGGCCAGCGCGACAGTCACTCGCCGATCTTGGCGAACGGACCAGACGCCATCGAGGTTGGTGTCAGTCGCAAACTCCGGCCCGAAAAGCAGACGGCCCGCCGGAGCGGGTCGGTGCTGTTAGGCGTGAACCACCCCGCGTGCGACTGATACCCATGTCAGAATAACGTCAACTCCTACGACAGGTGTCTGAGCTAGAATGCCTCGCAGGAGAATTGAAGCAGACAGGCGTACTGCAGGCGGTCGATAACCGCAATGTCCTGCCTAACCCGCAGGATCCGGTTCGAGTCCGGCGCCCTCCGCAGACATTCCATCCGGCGCGGAAGTCGAGCGCTGGTGCGGTCCATCGTGGTAAACTCACGTTGGTTATCGACCGCATGCGGGTGGTTCCCGCTTCAACAGGCTCGAGCCGCTCCGGCGGGTCGTTTCTCTTTGGGCCTACGGCAGCAGGACGTCGTTCTCCGACGACGTGCGGACCGGGCCGACGACCAGCCGCCCCGGCTTCGCGCCGGGGATGTCGGCGGCGCTGACGCGGTAGACGCCGGTCGGCAGGATCGCCTGCATCTCGACGTTGTTGTTGGCGTAGAGCGGCTGCGAGGTGAGGTCCTTGCGGCGGCCGCGCACCACCAGGTGGGAGTCGGTCGTGGTCAGGTTGGCGGCGACGAAGACCACGTTCAGCGGTCTGTTCGAGCGCACCGGGGGCTGCCCGGCGCCGGCGTTCTGGGGGATCTGCTGGGTCGGTTCGGGCCCGAACGCGATCCGCGGCGGCTTCACCGTCACCTCGCCGTCGCTGATCGCGACGCTGACCCGGTTCGGCGACTGCGGCCGCGGGTCGTTGACGTGCGTCTCGGCGCCGCAGCCGCTTGCGATCAGCGCAGCCAGCGCGAGCACGGCAGCGATCGCCGACCTGCGGCGCCTCGCTCGGCCCGCAGCCGAGAAACGCGCCCGGCCGCGCGGACTCACCCGTCTGCTCCCCATCGACCCGGAATCTAGCCGAACGGCAGGTCGATGACGCGAGCCGTAACGCCATCTTCACCTACGGCGAGCTCGCTGCCGGGCTCGGCCTCGCGGCGCACGATCGCCAGCGCGACCGGACCGCGGGCGGGAGAGAGGGCGGCGCTGCCGATCCGGCCGACCTCCTTCTCACCCAGCCGCAGGGTCGCGCCCGGCGCCGCCGGCGCGCTCAGGGCGAGCCCGCGCAGCCGGCGGTTCGGCCGGCCCCTGTAGTGGAGCCGCGCGACCGGCTCCTGGCCGATGTAGCAGCCCTTGGTGAAGCTGACCGCGCGCTCGACGATCCCCGCCTCCGCGGGCATCGTCGCGGCGCTCATCTCGGCCCCGAAGCGCGGCGTCCCGGCCTCGATCCGCAGCACCTCGGCCGCCTCGGCGCCGACCTCGGCAGCGCCCGCGGCGAGCAGCGCCTCGCGCAGCTTCGCCGCCTCGGGCGCCTTGGCGATCAGGTCGATGCCGTCGGCGGTCCCCACCGCGAGGCACTCGACGCCGCCGACCGTCGCCGTCTCGCAGGCGAACTCCGGCAGCGCCGCGCCGCCGGCGACCTCGACGCTGCGCGGCCCGATCAGCGAGAGGACCGCCCGCTCGCCGCTCACGTCGGCGACCGTGACCTCACGGCCGATCTTGTACATCTCGAGGTGGCGCTGCGCCGCCTCCAGCGCGCTTGCCTCGGTGTCGATCCAGAAGTCCTCCGCGGCCGTGCGCAGCACCCGCATGTCGGCCTGTATGTGCCCCTTGCGGTCGAGCAGCGCCGCGTACTGGCCCTCGCCGGGCGAGAGCGCCTCGACGTCGTTGGTCAGCTGCCCCTGCAGGTACTCCGCCGCCTCCGGGCCGCTGACGATCAGCTTGCCGCGCTCGGAGCTGTCGAGCAGGCCGCACTCCTCGCGCAGCTGCCGGTACTGGGCGTCGAGCTCGACCGCGGTCGCATCGCTCATAGGTGGATTGTAGGAACCCGCGATCGTCAGTTGCTGCATTTTCCCCACGGGAGGGCGGAAGAGGCAGCAATGGACCGCGGGATGGATTTCGATATGCCTAAACTCTTTAGGTATGGCTAAACCCTCCGAGGCGATCGAGGACTACGCGAAGGCGATCTACGCCCTCTCGCGGGACCGTCCCGGGCCGGTGCTGAACGGCGAGGTCGCGGAGCGGCTCGGCGTCGCGCCGGCCACCGCGACGGCGATGCTGCAGAAGCTCGACGGGCTCGGCCTGGTCGAGCACGAGCCCTACCGGGGGGCGACGCTGACCCCGGCGGGGGAGAAGGTCGCGCTCGAGGTGATCCGCCACCACCGGCTGATCGAGGCCTACCTCTCGGAGGCGCTGGGGATGCCGCTCGACGAGGTCCACGCCGAGGCCGAGGTGCTCGAGCACCACATCTCCGAGCAGCTCGAGCGGCTGATCGCGGCGAAGCTCGGCGAGCCCAGCCACGACCCGCACGGGATGCCGATCCCCGGGCCGGACCTGCGCCCCCCCTCGGAGGCGCGGTGAACCTGCGCGAGGACGTCCCGCTGGTCGAGAAGGCCCCCACCGTGGAAGACGTGCTGCCCGGCGAGGCCGCCGTCGCGCTCGCCGCCCGCAACTCGCTCGAGGGACGGGCGCGCGGCGTGCGCCGCGTCTGGCCCTTCCTCGGCCCGGCCTTCATCGCCGCCGTCGCCTACATCGACCCCGGCAACTTCGCCACCAACATCGCCGGCGGCGCCAAGTTCGGCTACCTGCTGCTCTGGGTCGTGCTCGCCGCGAACCTCGTGGCGATGCTGGTGCAGACGCAGTCGGCGAAGCTCGGCATCGCCACCGGCCGCAACCTCGCCGAGCTCTGCCGCGAGCGCTTCTCGCGCCGCGCCTCGATCGGGCTCTGGCTGCAGGCGGAGTTGGTCGCGATGGCGACCGACGTCGCCGAGGTGGTCGGCGCGGCGCTCGGCCTCAACCTGCTGTTCGGCATCCCGCTCTTCCCGGCGGGGCTGATCGCCGGCGCCGGCGCCTTCGCGATCCTCGCCCTGCAGCAGCTGGGCTTCCGCCGCTTGGAGGCCGGGATCACCGCCCTGGTCGGGGTCGTCGTCGCCTCCTTCGTGGTCGAGCTCTTCCACGCCAAGCCGGCGGCCGGCGAAGTCGCCAAGCACCTCGTCCTGCCGGGCTTCTCGGGCACGGAGAGCATCCTGCTCGCGACCGGGATCATCGGCGCGACGGTGATGCCGCACGTCGTCTACCTGCACTCGGCGCTGACCCAGAAAAGGATCGTCGGCCGCGACGAGGCCGAGAAGAAGCGCATCCTCGGCTTCGAGAAGGTCGACGTGGTGATCGCCCTCTCGCTCGCCGGCCTGGTCAACCTCTCGATGATGATCGTCGCCGCCGCGCTCTTCAACACCAGCGGCATGACCGGCGTCGACTCGATCGAAGGCGCCTTCGACGGGTTGCGGACCCTGGTCTCCGGCAACGCGGCGACGGTCTTCGGTATCGCCCTGCTCGCCTCGGGCTTCGCCTCCTCCTCGGTCGGCACGATGGCCGGCCAGGTGGTGATGCAGGGCTTCATCCGCCGCTCGATCCCGCTCTTCCTGCGCCGCGCGCTGACCCTGGCGCCGGCGCTGCTCGTTCTCGCCGTCGGCTTCAACCCGACCGACGCGCTGGTGCTCAGCCAGGTCGTGCTCTCCTTCGGCATCCCCTTTGCCCTGGTGCCGCTGCTGATGCTGGCGCGGCGTCGCGACATCATGGGCGCCCTCGCCAACCCCGGCTGGCTGACCGCGGTCGCAGGCGTGCTCGCGGCGTTGATCATCGCGCTCAATGTCTTCCTGATCGTTGATTTGTTCGTCTAGGCCGAGCCCGAGTGTCCCCCCTCCGAAAACCCGCATAGGATCGGCCCAAAGGGTCCTTGCCGGGAAGGGCTCCAATGTTTTCTCCGGGGGGGGCGCCCGGACCCGTCACAGGCCGTGCAGCCGCTCAACTCAAGAGCTGGTCAACCAGTTCCGGGAGCTCGCGGGCCATGCGGGAGCGGGGGACGACGGTGTCGATGCCGGCGGCTTCCGCGGCCTGCTTGGTCTCGACGTTGACGTGGGAGTAGTAGCCGAGGACGGGGGCGCCGAGGCCCGCGAGAGCTTCGGGGTTCTCGGCGTCGAGGTCGGCGACGAGGAGGTCCGCCCCATCCAGGGGAGCTTCAGCCAGAGCAGGCGCCAGCGTCACGTCATGGCCGGCCGCCGAGAGCATCGCCTCCACCTTGCTGCCGAGCAGCAGGTCCGGCGCGACTGCGACGACGCGCGGCACTAGATCGCGCGGCGCTGGCGGAACTCTTCGCGCACGCTCTCCGGCCGGCCCCACATCTGCACGACCTCGGAGCGGCCCTCGCGCACCTCGCGCACCTGCATCTCGCCGGTTACGCCCTCGGCGTCGAGCTTCTGCAGGACCCCGGCGACGCTCTGCGCGGCGGCCGCGTGCCCGAAGCTGTGCGCGACCAGCAGTCGCCAGTCCCACTCGGCTTCGGAGTAGGGCTGCGCGTTGACCTGACTCAGCGCGACCGCGGTGTCGACGTACTCGCTCTCGTCGTCGATCCGCAGGTCGACCTCGAGGTCCGTCCAGTCGGGCGGCAGTGAATCGAGCACCTGTCTGAAATCGTCAGCGAGCGCCACCGAGGCAGCGTACCTGTGCGACGGCGCGGGCGCCCCCGGGGAAAACATTGGAGCCCTCCCCGGCAAGGACCCTTCAGGCCGCCTCTATGCGGGTTTTCGCAGGGGGCGCCCGCGCCGTCGCACCCGCTACGGACTGAGCCGGAAGGCCTCTTCGACGTCCAGCGGCCGCTTCAGCAGGCCGTGCTCGAGGTCCCAGGCGGCCCATTCGCGCAGGACGGCCGGGTCGAACGGGGCCGGCTTCAGGTCGGGGAGCAGGGCGCGCAGCTGGGCCGCCTGGTCGCCGCGGTCGAGGCTCGGGACTGCGGCCAGCAGGTCCTCGAGGCCGCGCCGCGGGTGCGCGGCGACGAATTCGTAGCCCTCGTGGGTCGCCGCCAGCATCGCATCGACGAGATCGGGTTCGCGCTCGACCGTGCGGAGCGAGGCGGCGAGGACCAGCTCCGGGTAGGGGGGCGCGCCGTAGCGGTCGACCTTGAAGACCCGCACCGGGACGCCCTGGCGCCGCAGCGCCACGCCCTCGGCGTTCCAGAAGCCGGTCGCCGCGTCGACCTTGCCGGCGGCCAGCGAGGCGACCGCGTCGAAGCCGATCGTCACCCGGCGCACGCGGCGCGGATCGCCGCCGTCGGCGTTCAGCTCGGAGTCGACCACCGCTTCGTCAGAGGGCAGGCCGGTGACGCCGACCGTGCGGCCCGCGAGCTCGCGCGGACGCCGCACCGGGCCGTCGGCGCGGGCGATCACGGAGGCCAGCGGCCGCTGCACGATCGGCATCAGGCCGACCAGCTCGAGGCCACGCTCGCGGGCGATCCCCAGGTCGTGGATGTCGAGGATCGCGAAATCGGCACGGCCCGAGGCGAGCAGCTTCGCCGCGTCGGTCGATTCGCCCGGCTGGCGGATCGCCGGCTCGATCCCGGCCTCGCGGTAGTAGCCCTGGCGCTGCGCGGCGTAGATGCCCGAGTGCGCAGCGTTGGGGACGAAATCGAGCACGAGCGTCGCGCCTCGCGGCGCGCCCGGTTCAGCGCCGGCCCCGCCGCAGCCGGCCGCGCCGGCGAGCGACAGGGCGGCCGCCAGCAGCGCGACAGCCCGTCTCATTCGAAAGGGAAAACTATTCAATCCCCATTCCGGATACACTTCCGCCCCGGAATCCAGAGTTTCTGGGAAAGGGACTAGAGGAGGCGTTAACCAGTGGAGTCACGAGGACTATCGGCATATCTCGCCGAGCTGATCGGCACTTTCCTGCTGGTGTTCTTCATCTGCAGCGTGGTCATTCTGTTCGTGGCGACGGGGAATCAGGCCCAGTTCGGCTCGGACTTTGCGGTCGTGGGCCTCGTCCATGCGTTCTTGCTGTTTGGCCTGATCGTGATGTTCGGGGTCGCGAGCGGCGGCCATTTCAACCCGGCGGTGACCCTGGCGGCGGCGGCGATCAAACGGATCGCGCCGGTCGACGCGGTGATCTACATGCTCGCCCAGCTCTCGGGCGGCGTGCTCGGCGCGCTGCTCGCCAAGGGCCTGCTGCTCGACGAGGGCCGCGCGACCAGCTACGGCGCCGCGCAGGTCAGCGGCCTGCTGGGAAGCAACTTCCAGGGCTCGATCGTCGAGGCGGTGGGCACCTTTTGCCTGGTGCTGGTGATCCTCGCCGCGGTCTACTCGAGGAAGAGCGTCAAGGACTGGGCGCCGCTGGCGATCGGCACCACGCTGGGCTTCATCGTCATGGTCGGCGGTCCGCTGACCGGCGGCTCGTTCAACCCGGCGCGCTGGTTCGGCCCGGCGCTGGTCGGCAACGAGTGGGGCGGCGTCTGGCCCTACCTGGTCGGCCCGATCGTCGGCTCGCTGCTCGCGGCCGCCGTCTACAAGTTCGTGCTCGAGCCGGGCGGCCCGGCGCCGACCGAACCGCCCGAGCGGGTCAAGGCGCCCGGCGCCGGCTCGGCCGCCTGAGCCCCCGCCGCGATCCTCTAGTGGCGCCGCTGCCGGGCCCGTCGGGCCCGGCAGCGGCATGCCTGCGGTAGCTTGAGCCCCGTGCGCCGGGTCACCTTCTCGCGGAACTACACGCTCTCGCTGTCCCGCACCTGCCAGTGCTACTGCAAGTACTGCGCCTTCGCGACCCGGCAGGCCCACATCCACCCGCCGGAGGCCGTCGAACGCAAGCTCGACGAGGCCGAGCGCCGCAACGCGAAGGAGCTGCTGGTCCTCACGGGAGAGCGGCCCGAGGTCAACCCCGAGGTGGCCGCCAAGCTGTCCGAGTGGGGCCACGACGACTTCACCGCCTACGTCGTCTGGAGCTGTGAACGGGCCTTGAGCCGCGGCATCCTCCCGCACACCAACATCGGCGTGCTGAGCTCCGAGGACCTGGCGCGGTTGCGCGAGGTCACCGCCTCTCAAGGTCTGATGCTCGAGTCCACCTCTGAGCGCCTGATGGACACGGTCCACGCCGGCTCCCCGACGAAGCACCCAGCGAAGCGCCTGGCGACGATCGAGGCAGCCGGCGAGCTCGAGATCCCCTTCACGAGCGGAATCCTCGTCGGCATCGGTGAGACGCAGGAGGAGCAGGTCGAATCGCTCGAAGCTCTCGCCGAGCTCCACCGCGAGTACGGGCATCTCCAGGAGATCATCCTGCAGAACTTCGTCCCACACGAGCGCTACTACGGCCAGGAGGTGGCGGACATCGCCGATGAGGCTTCGCGCTTGCGGTGGGGGAGCGACGGGGACTCCCCCGCTGGGGCTCCGCGCCGGGAACGCGGCGCAGGGCTTCCACGTCGGCTGCTACGCGAGTTCCCATCGGGGGAGCCCCCGTCACTCCCCTCGTGGGCGTCGCAAATATCCCTCGACGACATCAAGCGCCTGATCCGAGAGTGCAAGCGACTGATGCCCGACGTCGGGGTGCAGGTGCCGCCGAACCTGTCCGAGTTCTGGCCGGAGCTGGTGGAGGCTGGCGCCACCGACCTCGGAGGCTTGTCGGCAAATGGGGACCACATCTCGCCGGAGGATCCGTTCCCGTCGCCGCACCAGGTGCGCAAGCAGCTGGCGCCGCGGGGCTATGCGCTGACGGAGCGGCTCTGTGTCTATCCCCACTACATGGACGCCGAGTGGATGGAGCAGGGGGTGCTCGACGTGATCAAGCTCAAGTACTGGAGCTTCATCCCGCGCAAGGGGTCGGGGCGGCGAAGCGAGGAGACGATCGACGGGAAGCTTGCGCCGCGCGCGATCGAGAAAGGCCGGGACGGCGAAGAGCTCACCGAGGACGAGCTCACTGCGCTGTTCGCCGAGACCCGCCCCGAGGTCGTCGAGGAGATGCGGGTCGCCGCCGACGAGCTGCGCGCCGAGCTCGCCGGGGACACCGCGACCTTCGTCGTCAACCGCAACATCAACTTCACCAACGTCTGCGTCGTCGGCTGCGCCTTCTGCGGCTTCGGGCAGGGGAAGCGCTCGCCCGACGCCTACGAGGTCTCCGAGCAGGACTTCGCCGCGCGGATCCGCGAAGCGGTCGAGTTCGGGGCGACCGAGATCTGCATGCAGGGCGGCATCCACCCGGACCTGACCCTGGAGGAGTACGGCCGGTGGCTGCGGCTGGCCAAGGACGTGGCGCCGCAGCTGCACCTGCACGCCTACTCGCCGATGGAGGTCCACTACATGTGCGAGCGCTCGGGCAAGCCGCCCGAGGAGGTCTTCGCGTACCTGCTCGAGTGCGGGCTCGGCTCGACGCCCGGCACCGCGGCGGAGGTGCTCGACGACGGCGTGCGGCAGAGGATCTCGCCGAACAAGCTGCCGGCGCAGCGCTGGGTCGAGATCGTCGAAGCCTCGCACCGCGCCGGCCTGCGCTCGACCTCGACCGTGATGTTCGGCCACATCGAGGAGCCGCGCGAGCTGGCCCGCCACATGCGCGTCGTGCGGGCGCTGCAGGAGCGCACCGGCGGGATCACCGAGTTCGTGCCGCTCAGCTTCATCCCCTTCAACACGATGCTCGGCCGCACGCACGGGATCGAGGAGATCTCGGCGAGCGAGAACCTCAAGCACACGGCGGCCTTCCGGCTCGCGCTCGGCCGCACGATCCCCAACCTGCAGGCGAGCTGGGTGAAGATGGGGCTGGGGGCGGCGACCGAGGCGCTGCGCTGGGGCGTCAACGACCTCGGCGGCACGCTGATGGAGGAGAACATCTCGCGCATGGCCGGCTCGCAGCACGGCGTGCGGCTCGAGCCCGAGCAGCTGATCGAGGCGGCGCGGGCGGCCGGCCGGACCCCCGCCCAGCGGACGACGCTGTACGAGGTCGTCGAGACGTACCCGCCCGGCGAGCCGGCGCTGACCGGCTGAGCCGATGCGGGCGATGGTCCTCGAGCGCCAGCGCGAGCCCTTGCGGCTCGCCGAGCTGCCCGATCCCGAGCCCGGCCCGGGGCAGGTGCTGCTCCGGGTCGCCGCCTGCGGCGTCTGCCGCACCGACCTGCACATCGTCGACGGCGAGCTGAGCGAGCCGAAGCTGCCGCTCGTGCCCGGCCACCAGATAGTCGGCACGGTCGCCAGCGCGGGGGAGGGGGCGGAGCGCTTCGCCTCCGGGCAGCGGGTCGGCGTGCCCTGGCTCGGCTGGACCTGCGGCGAGTGCCGTTACTGCACGAGCGGCCGCGAGAACCTCTGCGACGGCGCCCGCTTCACCGGCTACGACGTCGACGGCGGCTACGCCGAGCTCGTGGTCGCCGACGAGCGTTTCTGCTTCCCGGTCCCCGGGGGCTACCCGGACGAGCAGGCGGCGCCGCTGCTCTGCGCCGGGCTGATCGGCTACCGGGCGCTGCGCCTGGCGGGCGACGCCGAGCGGCTCGGCTTCTACGGCTTCGGCGCCTCGGCGCACATCCTCTGCCAGCTCGCCGCGCACGAAGGCCGGCGCGTCTTCGTCTTCACCCGCGAGGGCGACGCCGCCGGGCAGGCCTTCGCCCGCAGCCTCGGCGCCGGGTGGGCGGGCGCCTCGGGCGAGGACCCGCCGGAGCCGCTCGACGGCGCGATCGTCTTCGCCCCGGTCGGGCCGCTGATGACCGAGGCGCTGCGGGTCAGCGCCAAGGGCGCGCGCATCGTCAGCGCCGGCATCCACATGAGCGACATCCCCGCCTTCCCCTACGAGCAGCTGTGGGGCGAGCGCTCGCTCTCCTCGGTCGCCAACCTGACGCGCCAGGACGGCGAGGAGTTCCTCGCCCTCGCCCCGCGGGTCCCGATCGAGACCCGGATCGAGGTCCACCCGCTCGAGCACGCCAACCAGGCGATCGACTCGATCCGGGACGGCAGCCTCGAGGGGGCCGCGGTGCTCCGGATATGACTTCGACGGGGAGGGACTGCCAGCCTCCATCGGGACGACCCCCATCGCCCTTCAGCCTCGATACCTCGCCAGGGCTCGGCGCATGACCGGACGAGAGCTTCGCGTCATTCCGGTCGAGGGCATGCCCGAAATCGGTGAGCGCTCTGAGGTGGGAAAGGAGATCGCCGCTCGGGTCGAGCTTCAAGCCGGCGACGTCGTCGTCATCTCGCAGAAGATCGTCTCCAAGGCGGAGGGAAGGGTGCGGCAGCTGTCGAGCACGGTCCCCGGAGCTGAGGCGCGGAAGCTGGCGGCAGTGCTCGGCAGGGACCCGGCGCTGGTCGAGCTCGTGCTGGAGGAGAGCCGCGAGGTGCTGCGAGCCGAGCGGGGCGTGCTGATCGTCGAGACCCGATGCGGCCTCGTCTGCGCCAATGCAGGCATCGACAGCTCCAACCTCCCCGAGGAGGGCACTGTCCTGTTGCTTCCCGAGGATCCGGATGCGTCTGCGCGGCGTATCCGCGCCGAGCTGCAAGAAGCCTCCGGCGTTGGGGTCGCGACGATCGTGTCCGACAGCCTGGGCCGGGCCTGGCGTCTCGGGCAGTCCGAGGCGGCGATCGGCTGTGCTGGGATCGAGCCGCTCGACGACTGGCGCGGCAGAGTCGACACGAGCGGGCGCAAGCTCGAGGCAACCGTGATCGCCGTAGCCGATCAGGCAGCAGCCGCCGCAGATCTGGTCCGCGACAAGGCGAGCCGCGTCCCGGCGGCGATCGTCCGCGGCTTGGACCGCTATGTCACCGACGACGACGGCCCCGGAGCCAAGGCAATCCAACGTCCACACGACGAGGATCTGTTCCGCTGACGTCTGAAAGGTCGACGGGGGTGGTCCCGATGGAGGCTGGCAGTTGGGGTCTCCAGCGGGGCCACCCCCGTCGACCTACCGACCTCAGATGCCGAGTGCCTTCGCCGTGCGCCGCGCCCGTCCCGGCCGTTCGGCGAGCTCGCGGGTCAGGGCGACGACGTCGGCCGGCGTGTCGAGGTCGAGCGCCAGCGACGGCAGCTCTTCGACCGCGAAGGGGACGCCCGCCTCGCGCGCCGCGGCGATGTGGCGGGGGCAGCTGTCCTCACCGAAGGCCGGCCGGATCGCGTCCGGCGGGCGGAGGACGAGGGCATTGGTGCCGCTGCCGTGGCGGTCGGGGACGATCGCCACGTAGCTTGGCGGCAGGCCGGTCAGCAGCCGGTCGAGCTCGCGTGGGTCGAGCAGCGGGCAGTCGCCGGGGAGCAGCACCACGCACTCGGCGCCGTCGGCTTCGGCGCGGGCGATGCCGGCCAGCGCGGCGTCCACGTGTCCCTCGTCGGCTGGGTCGGGCACGACCTCGCAGCCGGCCGCACCGGCGAGTTCCTGGGCCCCCGGGTCGCCGCTGACGACGATCGTGCGCTCGATCGCCCGCGCCTCGCCGACCGCCTCCAGGGAGTCCTCGAGCATCGCCGCGACCAGAGTCCGGCGGCGCTCCTCGTCGAGGCCCCCGGTCAGACGCTGCTTCGCCGCAGCGAAGCGCTTCACCGGCAGGACGGCGGTCGTTCTCACGCGCCGGCCAGCTCGGCGGCATAGTCGAGCACGATGCGCGCCAGGCGGGCGCGCCCCGCCGCCGCGTCCATCAGCGTCGGCGCCGCCCGCGTCGGGATCTCCTGCGGCGGCGGGTCGGGGTCGTCCTCGTCGACCACCATCGCGCCGATCAGCCCAGCGTAGAGCGAAGCGACCCCGCCGGCGGTCGAGGGCCGCCCGACCGCGGCCATGAAGCGCTCGGTCGGGCCCTTGACCACCTCGCCGGCGACGTAGGGGCTGACCGCGATCACCGGCGCGCCGGAGGCGGCGATCGCCTCCCGCATCCCCGGCACGGCGAGGATCGGGCCGATGCTGATCACCGGGTTGGAGGGGCCGATCACGATCGCCTCGGCGTCGGCGAGCGCCGCCAGCACCTCGGCGCTCGGCGCGGCCTCGGCGATCCCCTCGAGCTCGACCCCGTGCACGTCGGGCATACCGCCATCGAGGATCAGGTACTCCTGCAGGGCGCGCCGCCCGGCCGCCGTCGCGACCCAGGTCCGCACCGGCGCGTCGCTCATCGGCAGCACCCGCGCCTCGACCCCCAGCCCGCGCGCGATCTGCGCCTGCGCGTCGGTCGGCCGGCCGCCCTCGGCGAGGAACTGGCGCCGGTAGAGGCAGGCGGCGAGGTCGCGGTCCGAGAGGCTGAACCAGTCCGGCGCGCCGAGCCGCGAGAGCCGCTCGAAGACGGTGAAGCTGTCGTCGCGCAGCCCCCAGCCGCGCTCGGGGTCGATTTCGCCGCTCAGCCAGTAGGTGACGAGGTCCGGGTCGGGGGAGACGTGGACGCCGAGCACCTCGATGTCGTCGGCGGTGTTGGCGATCACCGCCAGCTCGGCGCCGATCTCCTCCTGCATCCCGGCGGCCAGTTTGGCGCCGCCGGTGCCGCCGGCGAGCAGCGCGACCCTCAACGCCCGGCCCTCACGCCCAGTGGTTGCCGTCGGGCAGCCCGGTCAGCTTGATGCCGGCGTGGGTCTTGTAGCGGACGTTGACCGAGATCAAGAGCGGCGTCAGCTGCTCGACGATCCGCGCCGTCTCCAGCGGCCCGGCGTTGACCGGGCGCAGTCCGGGGATCAGCTCGATCAGGCGGGCGACCCGCGCCTTGTCGGCCTTGCGGTCGCCGCAAACCAGCACGTCCTCGTCGAGCGTCGCGTCGGGGTCGCCGAGCGTCGGGGCGCCGACGCTGTGCAGCGCCGCCACCACGGTGACGCCCTCCGGGACCATCTCCTGCGCCTGCTGCGCCGCCGAGCCCTGCCAGACGCCGAGCGTGCGCGTCGCCTTGCCGCTGACCGCGGCGGCCAGCGGCACCGTGCAGTCGACCAGGATCTGCCCCGGCCGCAGCGCCTCGCGCAGGTTGCCCAGGTTCTCCGACTGGGCGCGGAAGGGGACGGTGAGGAAGACGATCTCGGCGCGCCGCGCGGCCTCCTCGTTGAGCAGGCCCTCGACCGCGGCGCCGGGCACGGCGACGCGCAGCTTCGCCGCCGCGTCCCCGGCGCGCTCGGCGGAGCGCGAGCCGATGACGACGGGGCGGCCCGCCTGCGCCCAGCGCAGCGCCAGGCCGGCGCCGAGGGCGCCGGTGCCGCCGACGATCGGTATCGGTTCGGCTTCGCTCATGACCAAAGGATCGCGCTTCGCTCCCTCACGAAGAATCAGATATGGACGTTCGGTCGCTCCGCGCTCACGGTCGCGGAGTCTATGCTCACCGACCCATGAGGCTGGAGGGACGCAAAGCGCTGGTCACCGGCGGCGCCGGCGGGATCGGCGCCGCGGTCGCGGCGCGGCTCGCCGCCGAGGGCGCCGAGGTCTGGGTCGGCGACGTCGACGAGGAGGGCGCGGCGCGGGTCGCCGGCGAGGTCAACGGCCACTCGCTGAGGCTCGACGTGACCGACCTGGAGTCGGCGAGGGGCGCGGTCGAGGCGATCGGCGTCCTCGACGTGCTGGTCAACAACGCCGGAACCGACGAGTTCGGCTTCTTCACCTACACGACCCCCGAGCAGTGGCAGCGGGTGCTCGGCGTCAACCTGCTCGGCGTGCTCAACTGCACCCACGCGGCGCTGCCGGGGATGCAGCAGGCGGGCTACGGCCGCGTCGTCAGCATCTCCTCGGAGGCGGGCCGGGTCGGCTCCAAGGGCTCGGCCGTCTACTCGGCGGCGAAGGGCGGCGTGATCGCCTTCATGAAGGCGATCGCACGCGAGAACGCCCGCTACGGCGTCACCGCCAACTCGGTCGCGCCGGGCCCGATCGAGACGCCGCTGCTGATGGCGGCCGAGGAGTTCGGCGAGATCGGCGCCAAGCTGATCGAGAACATGAAGGAGGGCACGCAGATGAAGCGCCTCGGCCGGCCCGACGAGGTAGCCGCCGCGGTCGCCTTCCTCGCCTCCGGCGAGGCCTCCTACGTGACCGGCGAGACGCTCGGCGTCAGCGGCGGCCTCGGCATGGTCTGAGGCTCGCGCAGCGCACTCTTTACGCGTTCCAGCACGTGCAAAGTGCGCAGCGACGATCATCTAGTCTGCGACCACGATGAGCGCGCTGCCGAGCCGGGTGCGGATTCGCGAGGTCGGGCCTCGCGACGGGTTCCAGAACGAGCCGGAGACGATTCCGACGGCGGAGAAGGTGCGGCTGGTCGATCTGCTCTCGGCGAGCGGGCTGCGGCGGATCGAGGTGACCTCGTTCGTGCGGCCGGACGTGATCCCGCAGCTCTCGGATGCCGAGGAGGTGCTGCGGGGGGTCGAGCGGCGCGAGGGGGTCTCCTTCTCGGTGCTGATCCCCAACGAGCGAGGCCTGGAGCGGGCGCTGGGGCTGCGCGAGCGCTTCGACGAGATCAACGTCTTCGTCTCCGCCTCGGAGACCCACAACCGCGGGAACGTGAACCGCTCGATCGAGGACTCGCTTGCCGGGCTGGAGCGGACGCTGGCGGGCGCGGGCGAGGCCGGGCTGCGCCGCGAGGGTGTGATCTCGACCTCCTTCGGCTGCCCCTACGAGGGCGAGGTGCCGGCGGAGCGGGTCCTCGCGATCGCCGAGCGGCTCGCGGCGGCGGGCTGCGAGGAGGTCGGCTTCGGCGACACGACGGGGATGGCCAACCCGCGTCAGGTCGGCGAGTTCTTCGCCGCGGCGCGCGAGCGGCTCGCCGGGGTCGAGCTGACGGCGCACTTCCACAACACGCGCGGGCAGGGCCTCGCCAACGTCCTGGCCGCGCTCGAGCAGGGCGTCGACTCCTTCGAGTCGAGCTTCGGCGAGCTCGGGGGCTGCCCGGTGCCGCCGGGTGCGACCGGCAACGTGGCGACCGAGGACCTCGTCTCGATGCTCGAGGAGATGGGCGTCGGGACGGGGGTCGACCTGGCGCGCCTGCTCGAGGCCTCGCGCGCCGCCCAGGGGGCGCTCGGCCGCCCGCTCGGCGCCCACGTGCTGGCGGCCGGCCCGGTCGACTGGCTCGGCGGCCAGTCCGCCGAATAGTCTCTCCGCCGTGAGCGACTTCGAGCAGGCACTGCAGGCGGCGCTGGCCGGCGGTCCGCAGCGCCATCACGAGAAGACCGCCGAGCAGGGCAAGCTGCCGGTGCGCGAGCGGGTCGCGCGGCTGGTCGACGCGGGCTCCTTCGCCGAGCAGGCGCTGCTCGCCAACTGGGACCAGGAGGGGCTGGGGGCCGACGGCGTGGTCACCGGGCTGGCGACGATCGACGGCCGCCGCGTCGCCCTGATGGCCAACGACCCCACGGTCAAGGCGGGCTCCTGGGGGCCGAAGACGGTGGAGAAGATCCTCCGCATCCAGGAGCGGGCGCTCAGCCTGCGGGTCCCGCTCGTCTACCTGGTCGACTCGGCGGGGGCGCGGATCACCGACCAGGTGCAGATGTTCCCCGGCCGCCGCGGCGCCGGGCGGATCTTCCACAACGAGGTGCGGCTCTCCGGCCAGGTCCCCCAGGTCTGCCTGTTGTTCGGGCCGAGCGCCGCCGGCGGCGCCTACATCCCCGCCTTCTGCGACGTCGTGATCATGCGCGAGGGCAACGCCTCGATGTACCTGGGCTCGCCGCGGATGGCCGAGATGGTGATCGGCGAGCAGGTGACGCTGGAGGAGATGGGCGGGGCGAAGATGCACACCGGCGTCTCCGGCTGCGGCCACTTCCTGGTGGGGAGCGACGAGGAGGCGATCGACCTCGCCCGCCGCTACCTCTCCTTCATGCCGGGCAATTGGCGCGAGTCGCCGCCCGCCGCCGAGCCCGCCGCGCCCGCCTCCGACGCGGCGATCGCCGAGCTCGTCCCCGCCGACGAGAACCGGCCCTTCGACATGCGCGGGGTGCTCGACGCGCTGCTCGACGCCGATTCGCTGCTCGAGGTGCACGAGCGCTGGGCGAAGGAGCTGATCGTCGGCTACGGGCGGCTCGATGGCCGCGTCGTCGGCGTCGTCGCCAACCAGCCGAAGCAGAAGGGCGGCGTGCTGTTCGTCGACTCGGCCGACAAGGCTGCCCGCTTCATCCAGACCTGCAACGCCTTCAACGTGCCGCTGCTCTTCCTCGCCGACGTGCCCGGCTTCATGATCGGCGCCGCGGTCGAGCGCCAGGGGATCATCCGCCATGGCGCGAAGATGATCAGCGCGGTCTCCGAAGCGACCGTGCCGAAGCTCAGCGTGATCGTCCGCAAGGCCTACGGCGCCGGCCTCTACGCGATGGCCGGGCCGGCCTTCGAGCCCGACTGCTGCATCGCCCTGCCCAGCGCCTCGATCGCGGTGATGGGGCCGGAGGCGGCGGTCAACGCCGTCTTCTTCAACCAGATCCAGGAGATCGCCGACGAGGCCGAGCGGGCCGAGTTCGTCGCCCGCAAGCGCGACGAGTACGGGGCCGACATCGACGTCCTCCACCTCGCCTCCGAGCTGGTCGTCGACGCGGTGATCGAGCCCGACGAGCTGCGCGCCGAGCTGATCCGGCGCTTCGCGCTGGCGGCGAGCAAGGACCGCCGCTTCGCCGAGCGGCGCAACCCGGTTACGCCCGCATAGACGATGGCGGGGCCCGCGGCGATCGCCGTCGAGGGGCTGCGGGTGAAGCGCGGCGGGCGGCGCGTCCTGCGTGACCTCTCGTTCGCGGTGGCGAGCGGCTCGGTGACCGGGCTGCTCGGACCCAGCGGTTGCGGCAAGACGACGCTGATGCGGGCGATCGTCGGCGTGCAGATCGTCGAGTCGGGCCGGGTCGAGGTGCTCGGCGCGGCGGCCGGCTCGCCGCCGCTGCGCGCCCGGGTCGGCTACGTGACCCAGGCGCCGTCGGTCTATGGCGACCTCAGCGTGCGTGAGAACCTGCGCTACTTCGCCCGCGTGCTCGGCGTGCCGCAGGAGCGGATCGGGCGGGTGCTCGAGACCGTCGCGCTCGGCGAGCAGGCCGAGCAGGTCGCCTCCAGTCTCTCCGGGGGGCAGATGGCGCGGGTCTCGTTGGCCACGGCGCTGCTCGGCGAGCCGCGGCTGCTCGTGCTCGACGAGCCGACCGTCGGCCTCGACCCGGTGCTGCGCCGCGACCTCTGGGCCACCTTCCGCGAGCTCGCCACGGCGGGCACGACGCTGCTCGTCTCCAGCCACGTGATGGAGGAGGCCGAGCACTGCGACGAGCTGCTGCTGATGCGCGACGGCGACCTGCTCGCGGCCGAATCGCCGGCGGCGCTGCGGGCGCGCACCGGTCGCGAGCGGCTCGACGAGGCGTTCCTGGCGCTGATCGAGGAGCGGGAGCCGGCGGCGTGAGCGCGCGGGTCACCCGGGCGACGGCGCTGCGGGTGCTGACGCAGCTGCGCCGCGACCCGCGCACGATCGTCCTGCTGCTCGGCGTGCCGCCCTTCCTGCTCACCCTGCTCAAGGGCGCCTACCACCAGGACCCGCAGACCTTCCAGCACGTCGGCGGGCCGCTGGTCGGGCTTTTCCCGTTCAGCACGATGTTCGTCGTCACCTCGATCACGATGCTGCGCGAGCGCACCACCGGGACGCTGGAGCGGCTGATGTCGCTGCCGCTGGCGAAGCTCGACCTGCTGTTCGGCTACGGGATCGCCTTCGCCGTCGTCGCCGTCGTGCAGGCCACGCTGACCAGCGCCTACGCCTTCGGCCTGCTCGGCCTCGACGTCGCCGGCTCGACCGCCGCCGTGGTTGCGCTCGCGGTCGGCAACGCGCTGCTCGGCATGTCGCTCGGCCTCTTCGTCAGCGCCTTCGCCCGCACCGAGTTCCAGGCGGTCCAGTTCATGCCCGCGTTCGTCTTCCCGCAGCTGCTGCTCTGCGGCCTCTTCGTCGCCCGCGACCAGATGATCGGCGTGCTGCAGATCGTCGCCGACACGATGCCGCTCACCTACGCCTTCGAGGCGCTGGAGAGCGTCGCCACGGAGGGCTCGCTGGGCTCGCGCGGGGCGCTCGACGTCAGCGTGATCGTCGGCTCGATCCTGCTGCTGCTGGCGCTCGGCGCGCTCACCCTGCGGCGGCGAACTGCGTGAACCAGTCGAGCGCTGCGGGGTTGGCGAGCGAGTCGCGGCTCGCCGCCTGCTCGGCCGGCGTGCCCATCAGGATCCGCTTCACCGGCACCTCGAGCGCCTTGCCGCTGAGCGTGCGCGGCACCTCGGCGATCGCGTAGACCTCGTCGGGGACGTGGCGGGGGGAGCACTGCTCGCGCACGCGGCGGGCGATCTCGCGGCGCAGCCCCTCGTCGAGCTCGGCGTTCTCGCGGAGGACGACGAAGAGCGGCATCCAGCCCTCGGTGCCGGGCCGCGGCACGTCGACCACCAGCGCGTCGACGATCGCGTCGATGGCGAGCACGGCGCGGTAGATCTCGCTGGTGCCCATGCGCACGCCGGAGCGGTTGATCGTCGAGTCCGAGCGGCCGTAGATCACGGCGGTGCCGCGCGAGGTGATCTCGATCCAGTCGCCGTGCCGCCAGACGCCGGGGAAGAACTCGAAGTAGCTGGCGCGGTAGCGGCTGCCGTCCTCGTCGCCCCAGAGGTAGAGCGGCATCGAGGGCATCGGCTCGGTGACGACGAGCTCGCCGACCTCGTCGATCACCGCCTCGCCGTCTTCGTCCCAGGCCTCGACCGCGGCGCCGAGCGCCCGCGCCTGCAGCTCGCCGCGGTAGACGGGGAGCAGCGGCGTGCCGCCGACGAAGGCGGTGCAGAGGTCGGTGCCGCCGCTGGTCGAGAAGAGCCAGGTGTCGGCGCCGAGCTGCTCGTAGACCCAGTCGAAGCCCTCGGGCGAGAGCGGCGAGCCGGTCGAGCCGACGGCCCCGAGGCGGCCGAGGTCGCGGCCGGCGCCCGGCTCGACGCCCGCCTTCATGCAGGCGGCGACGTAGGAGGCGCTGGCGCCGAACATCGTCACCCCGGCGCGTGCCGCGAGGTCCCAGAGCACGCTCATGTCGGGGTGGCCGGGGCTGCCGTCGTAGAGCACGATCGCCGCGCGGGTCAGCAGGCCGGAGACGAGGAAGTTCCACATCATCCAGCCGGTCGTCGTGAACCAGAAGAGGCGGTCGCCGGGATGCGCGTCGACGTGCAGGTGGAGCTTCTTCAGGTGCTCGAGCAGGATGCCGCCCTGGCCCTGCACGATCGCCTTCGGCAGGCCGGTCGTGCCGGAGGAGTAGAGGACCCAGAGCGGGTGGTCGAAGGGGACGCGCTCGAAGCCGAGCTCGGCGCCGGCGCCGGCGCCGAGCAGCTCCTCCCAGGTGGCCGCGTCGCGTAGCGGCGAGAGGTCGGGCTCGGGGTCGAGGTAGGGGAGGACGACGGTGCGGGCGAGGCTCGGCATCGCCGCCTGCAGCTCGGCGACGACCCCGCGGCGGTCGAAGTCCTTGCCGCCGTAGCGGTAGCCGTCGACCGCGAACAGCACCTTGGGCTCGATCTGGGCGAAGCGGTCGATCACGCTCGCCGGGCCGAAGTCGGGCGAGCAGCTCGACCAGACGGCGCCGATCGAGGCGCTGGCGAGGAAGGCGACGATCGCCTCGGGGATGTTCGGCAGGTAGGCGACGACGCGGTCGCCGTGCTCGACCCCGAGCCCGCGCAGGGCGGCGGCGACGGCGGCGACCTGGGAGCGCAGCTCGCCCCAGCTCAGCTCGCCCAGGTCACGCAGCTCGGAGGCGTGCAGGATCGCCGGCTCCTCATCCTGCTTGCCGGCGAAGGCGTGCTCGGCGTAGTTCAGCCGCGTGCCGGCGAACCACTCGGCGCCGGGCATCTCGTGGCTCGACAGCACGCGGTCGCAGCCGCCGTCCGCGCGCACCTCGAAGAAGTCCCAGATCGAGGACCAGAAGCCCTCCAGGTCGGCGACCGACCAGCGCCAGAGGTCGTGGTAGCCGTCGAACCCGAGGCCGCGCTCGGCCGCGAGCCAGCGCATGTACTCGGTCATCCGGGCGCGCTCGACCAGCTCGGCCGGCGGCTCCCAGAGCTTCTCCGGAGCGGCGGCGCTCACGCGCCCGCGCTCGCGCCCGCCGCGCCCGCCTTCGCCTGTTCGCGCTCCAGGTAGTGCGGGTCGTGGGAGGAGATCAGCGTCACCCCCTCGCCGTGGCGGGGGGCGAGCTCGCGCAGGCGTTCCCGGTTGGCCTTTCGCGCCCGGTTGTCGGCGGCGGTCATGTTCTGGAAGAAGCGCACCATCGGCGGGCAGCTGGGCGGGGTGGCCATCTCGCGGTGGTCGAAGTAGGCGTCGCCGCAGTGCAGCAGCCAGCCGTCGCCGGAGCGGATCGCGACCCCGGTGTGGCCGCGACTGTGGCCGATCAGCGGCACGAGCAGGATCTCCGGGCCGACGTCGGGGAGGATGCGGACGCTCTCGAAGCCGTGCCACTCGTCGCCGCCGGCGTCGTGGGTGACCCACTTCGGCTCGTGCTTCCAGTGGGCGCCGCCGATGTAGCGCATGCGGTCGGAGAGCGCCGGGTGGAGGGCGGCCTCGAGCTCGGCGGTGAGCAGGTGCACCTCGGCGCCGGGGAAGTCCGGCAGGCCGCCGGAGTGGTCGACGTCGAGGTGGGTGGTGACGATGTGGCGCACGTCGGAGGCGCCGAAGCCGAGCGCTTCGAGCTGCCGCAGCGCCGTCGTCTCCTCGCGCGGCTCGGGGTTCATCAACAAGCGGAAGGCGCCGCCGAGCTGCGCGGGGTCGCGCGCGTCCTCGATGCCGAACCCGGTGTCGACGAGCACCAGTCCGTCGCCGGCCTCGATCGCCAGGCAGTGGCAGACCACGTCGGCCCTCTCCAGCCAGCCCCCCTCGCCGTTGATCAGCCGCCTGCCGTGAGGACAGAACGAGCCGCAGTTGAGGTGATGCATCCTCATCCTGGCGCCGAGTCTAATGTCGTGCCGTATCCGGCAGTGCGGCGGGTGGGACTCGAACCCACAAGCCCTTGCGGGCAGCGGCTTTTGAGACCGCCTCCTTTGCCAGTTTGGACACCGCCGCGGGGCGTCCAGAGTCTAGGCCGCTTGCGGAATGTCTGGGCCGGGCGGGGCGCCGGCGCCGTAGTCCTCGCCGGAGCCGAGCGGGCGTTCCTCCTCGACGTGCCAGTCCTGGCTGAAGCCGTAGAAGCAGGCGACGGCGAGGACGACCTGGACCAGCAGCATGATCACCACCAGCAGGCCGATCGCCGTGGCCGGGATCAGCGCTTCGTCGAAGCCGGCCTTGTCGCGGGCGAACCAGCTGTTGGCGCCGACCGCGCAGAAGATCGCCAGGATCGTCGAGAGCGAGGCGGCGACGGGAAGGATGCCGCGGCTCCAGCGCACGACCAGGTAGGCGAAGAACGCGTAGAGCAGGGCGAAGATCAGGCAGACGGCGCCCATCACGTTTCCGCCGTTGATCAGCGAGAAGCCGGCGATCGTGACGATGCCGGCGATCACCGCCGTCGCCAGCATCAGGAAGGCGATCACGAACTTGGTCGCGACCACCTCGGGCTTCTCCCGGTTCGGGTGCCAGAGCTCGTACCCCGGCGTGACCTCTCCTACCGCCACACCGACGATCATAGAATCTATGAGCGACGCCGCGACATTGGCCGCGCGTTAAGCGCCCGGCGGGCGTGACGAAATTGGCAAACGTGCCGGCTTTAGGTGCCGGTGCTCGAAAGAGCTTGGGGGTTCGAGTCCCTCCGCCCGCATAGAATGACCTTCCCTTGGGGCACTGGCCAAATTGGCTAAGGCACCGGTCTCCAAAACCGGCGATTCTAGGTTCGAGTCCTAGGTGCCCCGCTTGGAACGCGACGACCTCGGCGAGCTGCGGCGCCGCGCGGCGCTGACTCGGGACGAGGCGCGGCCCGAGGCGGTGCGGCGGCGGCACGAGGCCGGCGGGCGGACGGCGCGGGAGAACCTCGAGGACCTCGTCGATCCCGGCTCCTTCGTCGAGTACGGGCGTTTCGCGATCGCCGCGCAGCGGGGGCGGCGCGAGCTCGAGGAGCTGATCGCGCGCACGCCGGCCGACGGGCTGCTCGGCGGCGCCGCGCGGGTCAACGGCGAGCTGTTCGGCGAGCGCGCCGCCTGCGCGGTGCTCTCCTACGACTACACGGTGCTGGCCGGCACGCAGGGGGCGCTCGGGCACCGCAAGAAGGACCGCCTGTTCGAGCTGATCGAGCGGATGCGGCTGCCGACCGTGCTCTTCGCCGAGGGCGGGGGAGGGCGGCCGGGCGACACCGACTACCCGGTCGTCTCGGCGCTCGACACGCGCGCCTTCGCGCTCTGGGCGCGGCTCTCCGGCCTCGTGCCGCGGATCGCCGTCGTCGCCGGCCGCTGCTTCGCCGGCAACGCGGTGCTCGCCGGCTGCGCCGACCTGATCGTCGCCACCGAGAACGTCTCGCTCGGCATGGGCGGCCCGGCGATGATCGCCGGCGGCGGGCTCGGCGAGGTCGACCCCGACGAGGTCGGCCCGCTGGAGATGCAGGCGCGCAACGGGGTCGTCGACCTCGCCGTCGCCGACGAGCGCGAGGCGGTGGCGGCGACGAAGCGCCTGCTCGCCTACTTCCAGGGCGCGACGCCGCCGGGCGAGGCGCCCGACCAGGCGCCGCTGCGCGAGATCGTGCCGGAGCGCGAGCGGCGCGCCTACCCGGCCGCGCCGGTGATCGAGACGCTCGCGGACGCCGGCTCGGTCAGCTTCCTGCGCGAGCGCTTCGCGCCGGAGATGGTGACCGCGCTGGCGCGGATCGAGGGCCGCCCGCTCGGCTTCCTCGCCAACGACACGCGTCACATGGCGGGCGCGATCACCAGCGACGCGGCGGACAAGGCGGCCCGCTTCCTGCAGCTCTGCGACGCCTTCGGCCTGCCCGTCGTCTCCCTGGTCGACACGCCGGGGATCATGGTCGGGCCCGAGGCCGAGGCGACGGGCCTGGTGCGCCACGCCTCGCGCCTGCTGCTCGGCGGGGCGGCGCTGCGGGCGCCGCTCGTCGCCGTGATCCTGCGCCGCGGCTACGGCCTCGGCGCCCAGGCGATGACCGGCGGCAGCCTGCACGAGCCACTGCTGACCGTCGCCTGGCCGAGCGCCCACCTCGGGCCGATGGGGCTCGAGGGGGCGGTGCGGCTGGCGCTGCGCAAGGAGCTGGAGGAGATCGCCGACGAGGAGCAACGCGAGCGCCGGGTGCGCGAGCTGACCGCGGCGGCGACCGAGAACGCCAAGGCGCTCAACGCGGCGACCCTGTTCGAGCTCGACGACGTCGTCGACCCGGCCGAGACCCGCGGCCTGATCGCCTCGACCCTGGCGGCGGCGACTGCGCACCCCGGCCCCGAGCGCCCGCCCGAGCCCACGCATCGCATCGTCGACGCCTGGTAGCGCGGTAGAGCTTTGTGCCGCTATGCGGTCGAAACCTCGACCGCGGTCTTGCCGCCGGAGAGCGAAGGAGAGCGGCGGACGGGAATCGAACCCGCGTCATCAGCTTGGAAGGCTGAGGCTCTACCGTTGAGCTACCGCCGCGTGCGCGAGTCGCCTCCCGCGTGCGACCCGCGGCGCCTCGACAGTTTGCCGGAATCCGTCAGAATGAGGAGCAGCCACGGGGAGTGGCGCAGTCTGGTAGCGCACTCGGCTGGGGGCCGAGCGGTCGCAGGTTCAAATCCTGTCTCCCCGATGTAGACAACAACATCCGGCATGTCTGAGAAGCTGTCGCATGCCCTCCACCTCGATCATCGACCGCCTGAGGGGCGAGCGAAACACGCTGGTAGACCGATTCGCTGAGGCAATTGTCGTCGAAGGCGGCCGCCGGGACGGCAGCGCCGAGACCCGCGTCACGATCGACCTTCGCCACCCCGAGTTGGCGGATGACGGGGGCTCAGGCGGACCTGAGCGCTGGCGCCTTCGCACTGCTCGCCATCGACTTGCACGCGCGCCGTTCTCGCGCGATGTCCTCGCCGCTTTCCACGATGCCGAGGCCCAAAAGGGCAGGCGGCTGACGGCAGTTGACCTCCGGAGCCAGAGCCGAGTTGCGGCGCTGATGGCCTGGCATTTCGAGGCGCGGCCGCGCCAGGGCGGTTCTCGGCGCCCCCACCTCGTTACCGCCCTGTCGGTGGCGCAAGACGCCGAAGGCCCGCTGCGCGGCGAGTACCTCGTCGCCTGCTGGCTGCTCTGCACGATCGGCCTGGCGATCGACCGGCGAACCGTAGAAAAGGGACGGATCGGCGTCGTGCTCGACGCGGCCATTTCCCTTGGGCGGGTGGAGCTTGCCGACCTGGGGTTCAGACGAGGCCGCAGGCGAGACGGCTACAAGGGCGCCTACTACGAGTTGGCGGCGTGACGTAGGTAGATCGCCTCCGCCTGCTTGGCATAGCGCGCCGGCAGGGCCTCGTGAAGCTCGGCCACGAAGCGGTCGGGGTGCTCGGCGCGGCGCGCCGGCAGCGAGGCGAAGAAGCGCTCGATCCCGGCGTTGATCGCCTCCACCTGCTCGGGATGGTCGCGCTCGACGTCCTCCTGGAGCCCACCGGCCACCTCCTCGACGGAGGCACGGCGCAGGTGCGCGGCGAGCCGCAGCAGATCCTCGACGCCGAGGTGCTTCTCGCGACGTCCCCAGGGGACCGGCTCCAACCCGAGCTCCTCGATCCCCCGCGTGATCCCGGCGGGGCTGATGTCGATCAGCTCCGCGGCGCGCGAGAGGGTCGGCAGGGCGCGGACGTAGCCGCTGCTGGTGACGTCGATGGTGGCCATGGTCTGGGCAGTGTAGCGCAAGGATTGAAAGAAATGAAAATAAGCTCGTGAGGCACGCCTTGATCGGCCTGACAGCCCCAAAGCAACCTGTGGATTCGGGTGACCACGCCGCGGTTCAAATACCGTCCCGTCAGGCCGATGTAGACAATAACGTCCGGTCCATCTGCGATGCTGATCGGATGGCCGACTCGGCAGGGAAGAAGGGGTCGTTAGAGCTGACAGCGGCTCCCGCGATCGAGAAGCGGATTCTCGTCGTGCGCGAGCGCCAAGCGATACTGGACGAGGATCGCCCGAGAGAACCCGACGACGATCAGCCCGAGCGCCACTACCCCCAACGTCTTGCGGAAACCATTGACACCATGCACGGCCTCCTCGTAGGCCCACACGGTGAGCGCGACGTAGGAGATCGCGCCGGAGAAGTCATTTATCCTGCTGCCGTCGTTGGCCCGTCCCGCCGCGAGGAGCGCTGCGAGCGCAATCCACAGCGGTCGATTGGGAAACTGGCCGACTACGTATCCCCGGATCTTGAGGTCCCTCTGAATGAGTGCGAGCATAGCGGCGCCTACCGAACCTGTTTCATCGAGGCATG